>LUMT01000523.1_pt1 | contig 16804 bp, 20 predicted proteins | sample 729741 | NCBI WGS metagenome assembly LUMT01 (sample SAMN03860299, study PRJNA289734) | marine metagenome | biome: seawater column; feature: ocean; material: water; isolation source: Red Sea water column Station 192 - depth 50m | place: Saudi Arabia: Red Sea | collected 2011-10-15 | depth 50 m
GCTTTATGAAGCATCGCCTCTTGGAGTAATTGCCGCTATGATGACGGGTTTGGCTCATGGAACTCTTTGGGGTATTGGAACCATATATGGTTTAAAAAGTGGACTATCAATTGAGCAAGTATCAATTTTTATGTTTACATTTATTATTGGAGGAGCACTAAATCAGTATCTTATCGGCTATTTGTCAGATACGTATGATAGAAGAACAATTATCGTAATTGTTGCTTTTTTAGCAGGCATCTTCTCTATTTTAGCTCTAATTTTTGGCAATACTTTTTCTGTTCTCGTAGCAATTACTTTCATATTTGGAGGACTGACTGTGCCTCTTTATGCGCTATCGATTGCACATACAAATGACTTTTTGTCAAAAAGAGAAATGGTTGCAGCAAGCTCAGGGCTTCAACTGGCAGGAGGCATAGGCCTTACAATTGGACCTATCTTGGGAGGGCTGGCAATCGATATAATTGGAGCTTCAGGTTTTTGGATATTTCTATTCCTAATTCACACCAGCCTAGGTTTGTTTGGGATATACAGAATGACGATCAGAACTGCTGTTCCATTAGAGGATCAAGGAAGCACTGTGCTTGTAAGCAGTAGAGCTTCGCCTGTTTCTATGGAATTGTATCCAGACGCTGAAGAGGGTTAATTTAAATAGACTTCAACCAATTATCTATATTTTCACTTATTTCGTCAGGTGAATCTTCTTGAACAAAATGATTGCCTTTTACAGTCGCTTCGGATTGATTTTTAAATTTTCTGCAAAATTCAATTAGAGGCTTTGGCATTAAACGGCCTGGCTCTGCAATGATTAAAAGTTTTGGTATTTCTGTCTCCATCATGAAAGATAGATTTTTTTTAACTTCTTCATGGACATGCTTCGGTTCTTTATCAATTGGTATTTGTCGCGGCCAGTCCAAAGTTGGTCTTCTATCCTCCCCAGGATTAAGAAACGGTTTTCTATAAACAGCCATAGTTTCTTCACTTAGAGGAGTAATTGGGTCTGTTCCCAACATTTTTTCAACAAAGAAATTTTCTTCTAAAACCTTTTTGTCACCTTTTTCGGACCTTAGCATCATAAATAAACTTTTGAGCGGTTCTTGCATTTCTTCAGATTTAATTGGCGCAATAACTGTTTCAAAATAACATATGCCTCTTACTTTATCTGAATTCTCTCTCGCCCATTTTATACTTAATGGCCCTCCCCAGTCTTGTCCTACCAGGGTAATTTTTTCATTTAAATTTAGACTTTTTATTAATTCAGATAAGTATTCAAAATGGGTATCAAATGTATAAGTCATATGACCAGGATTATCTAACTTATCAGAGTCACCCATACCAATCATATCTGCCGCAATACATCTGTAACCACTATTTAAGTTTTTAATAATATTTCTATACAAATAGGATGAACTTGGGTTTCCGTGAAAGAAGATTATTGGATCACCTGAACCAACATCGACATATGCAATTTTTTTATTTTTATGAGTAAAAAATTTTTTTTCTGTCATTTTTTTATAAATGTACACCAATCTTCTGGTGATCTTCTATTAGTTTTATAATTGTTTAATGGCGAGGAAGCATCTCTGTATCCAATTGCCATGCCACAGAATAACATGAGATCAGAGTCAGCTTCAACAAATTCAGAAACCATTTTCTGCCTAAGTGACCAAGATTCCTGTGCACAAGTATCAATTCCTTCTTCTTGAGCAAGTAGCATAAATGTCTGTAGGAACATTCCTAAATCTATTTGATCTTTCAATTCCAATAGAACCGTATAACTGTTCACCAACTTCAAACCGTGAAGTTCTATAAGGCTCTTTTAGTTTTGCAGGATAAATTGGGTACTCAGGTGTGTCTGTGCCCTTCCATTTATCCTGAAATTCAAGAAAACGTTTCATCGAGTTCCCATTTATTATAAATATTCTCCATGGCTGTAAGTTGCCTCCCGATGGGGATCTAGAAGACTTATAAATTAGGCTTTCTAGTATTTCATTCGATACCTGCTTTTTTGTAAAAGCTCTGACTGATTGGCGATTGTTTACGGCCTCTGAAACGGTTGTCATAATTTAATTTTTATTCTTTTTTTTTCATGAAGTTTTTTTTTATTTGCGACCTTTTTTGGTCTAAACTTATCTGTCCTTAACTGTCTTGCAATAGGATTACTTTTTAATTTACTTTTTTTCTTTTTCATTCTTTACAGAAGCACACTGCCTCCATCTACCATCAGGGTTTGTCCTGTAACGAATTTACTTTGATCACTTGCAAGATAAAGAACAGTTCCATATATATCATCAACTTCAAGTGTCTTTTGTAATATCTGCCCTTTAGAAATAACCTCAAAACCACGTTCTGCTTTTTCTCCTAAAAATTCCTTTGCCGACTCGGTTCTTACCATAGATGGCGCTACTGCATTCACACGAATGTTATCTTTTCCCATTTCTCTCGCCATAACCCGAGTTAGTCCAATCACGGCAGCTTTTGATGTAGCGTAATCTGCAGCGTAAGGCATGCCAAATTTAGCTGCTAGAGATGCGATATTTATTATTGAGCCACTTTTATTTTCCCTCATTATTGGAGATATTGCTCTGCAGCAATTCCAAAGTCCTTTGACATTAACATTCATCGCTTTGTCCCATTGATCTGGATTAATATCTTCAAATCGTGAGCTTTTTAATGCTCCATATAGTGCGGCGTTATTTACCAATACATCTATTTTAGAAAATTTATCAACAGCCTTCGCCATCATATTGTTGCATGAGTTTATATCTGTCACATCGAGATTTAGACTTAAAAATTTATCTGTAACTTCGCTCACCTTTTTCTCTGTCTCAGAACAATCAGATATATCTGCAAAAATGATATTCGCTTCTGCTTTCGCAAATTCAATGGCATATTTCTGTCCCAAGCCTCTTGCGGCACCTGTAACAATAATTGTTTTATCTTTGATCATAAATATCTTCCAGCTCCTCCTTGCTCATTTCAAATAATATCTTCTTTACGATGTTATATGAAAAACCTGCTCTTGACAAAACTCCAAGTTCTCTCATTTTTATTTTTTCTGTAAGTTCATTTTTCCTATAAGGTCCTATAGATTTCTTTTTTGCTAACCTACAAGCGGCTATAAGATCAATATTTTTAACTGAATTTCTAATGTTCTGTATTGCATCAATAATTATATTATCCTTTACGTATAGTTCCTTAAGTTTGAATTCAATTTTTTTTAGTGACCAACCCTTATTTAAATAATTCCTGATTTTACTCTCAGAAAATAGCTGATCATTAAGAATTTTTTGTCTTTCTAATGAAAAAATTATTTCATTGATAATCTCTTCTGAGTTAATACTTAAATGGCTATCTTTAACTTTTCGTCTTAGATAATTTCTTAAGTTTTCTGAGCTTGATGCGTATCTTTGTAAGTACCATAAAGCTTTTGACTCAATTTCAGTATAATTAGATTTATTTTTCATTAACTATCTGAATAATTTTTTCTGCTGCCATTATACTTGGTGTGCTTTGAGATTTGAGTTTCGCAGTAGCTTCACTTGCATTTGATAGAACTTCTTGAAGGTAATCATTATCATCTAAAAATTTTTTTAAATAATACATAATATTATCTTTATTGCTTTTACTTTGTAGCAGCTCAGGAATGATAAACTTCCCTTGTATAATATTAATTAAATTACCCATTCTAGTTTTAATAAGGAATTGCAGTATAAAATAGGTTACAGGATTGAATTTGTATGCTGTCACATATGGTGTATTAAAATATGAAACTTCTAGAGCTGCAGTCCCTGAGGTCACAATGCCAAGTTTTGCATGATAGTAATAAGAATATTTAATATGCTCATCTAGAATTATTTTTATTCTATTTTGTAAACCGAATTCACTTAAAATATCTTCTACATAAAAAGTCATTTCTTTTGTAAGTGGCATTACAAGCTCATACTTGTCATCTAACTTCATGGCCCTTATTACTTCTAAGTAAATTGGTAAAAGAGATACAACTTCCTTTTTTCTGCTTCCTGGTAAAATTAAGAAAACTTCTCTGTCTCCCTCATTAATTTGATTCTTTTTAAAGTTTTCAATATTAATCTCTGTTATCGGATGACCTACAAAAGTTGTCGGCACTTCATATTTCTCAAATATTTTCTTCTCAAAGGGTAGAATTGTCAGCAAGTGATCTACTGATTTTTTTACTGTATGGACACGTCCAGGCCTCCATGCCCAAACGCTAGGAGCCACATAATGAAGAATTTTTAATTTATTGTTTCGTTTTTTTATCCGTTCAGCAATTCTCAATGTAAAATCCGGACTATCAACTGTGAAAATAATATCAGGATCAAGTTCAATAATTTGATTAACCACTGATTTTATTATGCGATTTATTTTAAATATCTTAGGAATAACTTCAATTAATCCCATTACGTTAATGTCAGATATATCAAAAAATTTTTGAATACCCTCTTTTTCAAGGGCTCTTCCACCAATACCGAAAATTTTAAGAGGCTCATTTGAAATTTTTTTTAGTTCTTTTATGGCTGATGCGGCTAATTTATCGCCAGACTCTTCACCGGTTATTACTACAATCTTCATTTTACTATTTGATCTAATTGTTTATATTTATACCATTATATATGTCTAAAAACGTAACATTTTGCTTTGATTTTGGAAGTCCTTACTCCTACCTAGCCTACAATAATCTTAAAGTAATTAAAGACGAAGGAGCAGAAATTGAAATTATGCCTGTTCTGTTGGGAGGCATATTTAAGGCTACAGGAAATCAACCGCCTGCAACTGTCCAAAAAAAGGGAGAATATATGTTTAAAGATATTACTCGTTGGACAAAAACACTCAATATTCCATTTAAGATGAATCCCTATTTTCCAATATTAACAGTGCCTCACATGCGAGGGGCGGTCTTAGCCCAAAAAAATGATATTTTAGAAAATTACATGCAAGTTATGTTTGAGTCTATTTGGACAAAAGCAATGAATCTTAATGATCAGGAACTTCTGACCCAAGTCGCCACTGAATCTGGAATGGATGCAAATAGTTTTGCTGAAGGAATTTCAAGTGATGAAATTAAAAATAAATTAAAAGAGAATACTGAATTTGCTATTAATAAAGGAGCGTTTGGAGTACCAACATTTTACATCGATGATGAAATGTATTGGGGCATTGACAGTATGAAATTTCTTGTTGAATATTTAAAAAATCAATAATCAGCCATTATCCTCTTCATTATAATTACGAGCAATAATAGCTCCTAAACTAGGGAAATATCTTGATATATATAATGCTATTTTTGGAAAGCTTATTCTAGGAACAATATAAGCTTCTCTTTTATTTGCCTCTATTGATTTAATAATCATTTCTGAGGCTTTATCCAAATCCATACCTTGACTTTCATGGCCTCTATCATTAGCACCATAAGGAGTGCCGTCTCCAGTTAAGGCTTTCATACCTATCTCAGTGTTAACAAATCCTGGAGCGACAGTGTTAACTTTAATATTATGTTCATGAACTTCAGCTCGAAGCGAGTCCATAAAACCGTGCAATGCATGTTTTGATGAAGCATAAACAGTTCTTTTTTTTGATCCAAATTTTCCAGACAAACTGGTGTTCGTTACTATCTGACCTTTTTTATTTGATATCATTTGTGGCAGCAAACACTTAGTTAATTTAACAACAGAGAGAAAATTTAGATTCATAACTTGTGTATACACATTAAAATCTGTTTCATTCGCTGCAGAATATGCAGATACTCCAGCATTATTAAAGAGTATATCTATTGAACCAACCTCACGAGTAACTCTATTAACTAAATCGTCAATGGACTCCAAATTTGAGAGATCGTGATCAAAAATATGCGCCTTTGCATTTCCACATTCTTTTTTTACTTCCTCTAATTTGTCTCTATTTCGCGCAGTTAATATTACTTCTGCACCTAATTTTGATAGCTTAATTGCAACTGATCGACCAATACCGGATGAAGCGCCCGTAACCCAAATTCTTTTGTTATGAAAATAGCTCATAGAATTATATAATCTAACATTATGCAACTAAGACTAGCAAGAAATAAAGACGGAAATCAAATAATCAACTTAATCAAAAGATGTTTTAAAGATTATAAAAATTGCTACCTTGATGTAGACAACGACTCTCCAGAGTTAAGAGATGTTTATTCTTACTTTAAAAATAAAAAAGGAAAGTTCTGGGTATATGTTGATAAAAATAAAATTATCGGATGCATGGGTTATCTACCACATGAAAAAAATAACTTAGAAATACATAAGCTATATATAGATAAAAATTATCGAATGAAGGGCTTGGCAAAAAAACTAATGTTAAGAATTGAGAGTATTGCAAAGAAATATAAAAAAAGAAAGATAGTGCTATGGACTGATACTAGATTCAAGGAAGCTCACAAAATGTATAAAAAATTAAATTATAAAAAAATGTCAAAAACAAGAAAGTTAAATGACATAAGCAATACAACTGAATATGCCTTCCAAAAAGTAATTAATTAGCTTTCACTGTTCCTAATTTTCTCTCCGCTAACCCAACAGCTAAAACTATAATGAAGTTGATAATTAAATATATTGATCCCGCTACTAAAAATATTTCAACAGGTGCATAGGTTTTTGAGATTATAGTTCGAGCTATTCCAGTAATTTCCATGAGCGTGATAATTGAAATCAATGAACTGGCTTTAACCATTAATATCAACTCATTACCATAAGCTGGTAACGCTTGTCGTAGGGTAATTGGAAGTGTAATTAGCAAAAATGTCTTAATTTTATTCAGTCCTAATGCTCCTGATGCTTCTATAAAATTTTTTGACACAGAAAGGATACCTCCTCGAATTATTTCAGAGGAATATGCACCAGTGCTGATAGTCAGTGTAATGATACCACACCAATATGGCTCTTTTAAAATTGGCCACAATATACTTTCTCGAATAAATGAAAATTGACCAAGACCATAATAAACAAAATACAACTGCAGTAACAGAGGCGTACCCCTAATTAAATAGACAAAATAATATGCAGGAATTGACATTGATTTTTTGCCAGAAATTCTCATCAATGCCACGATTATAGCTAATGCTAGTCCGAGTACTGTTGAAATAGAAACCACTTGTAATGTAAGAGGAATACCCTCAATTATTTTGAAAAATGATTCATACATTAATTCAAATCTCATAGCGCCCCCTTAGATACAAAACCTTTAGAGTAAGTATTTTCAGCCTTATCAAATAAAATGTTAGAAAGCCTGGTAATTACCAAATACAGAATAATTGCAGCCGTATAAAATATAAATGGTTCATGTGTCGAGCCCGCAGCAATACGCGACTGTCGCATAATTTCAACTAACCCTGTAACACTAATGAGCGCGGTATCTTTAAGTGTGATTTGCCACACATTACCAATACCTGGCAGTGCAATTCTTGCAACTTGTGGGAATATTACTCTTCCATAGAGACCATATCCATTTAATCCAAGTGTTTTACCTGCCTCAAACTGCCCTTTATGAACGGAGTTAACCGCACCTCGAATGACTTCTGTAGAATAAGCCCCTGAAATTGCACCGACAGCAATTGTGCCAATTGTAAATGCATTTAGTTCAATATAACCATCATAACCAAAAATTTTAGCAATATACATAACCGCTCCGCTGCCACCAAAAAAAAGAAGATATATGACTAAAAGCTCAGGTATGCCTCTTATTATTGTTGTGTATGTATTTGCTACTATGTTTAGAATAAAAATATTTGATAGTTTACATGCAGCAAAAATAATTCCTATCAGAATACCTAAAAGTAAAGATGACGCACTTACAAGAACTGTCATCAGTGCACCCATAAGCATCTCATCTCCCCATCCAGATGAACCAAAGGAAAATACTTCAAACATATTTATTTATATAAAAAAAAACGGCTGAGTATTAGTCAGCCGTTTTTTTACGTTATTAATTTCAAAATTACGGTGCTAGGTCTTTACCAAACCATTGCATTGATATTTTAGAAATTGTTCCATCTGCAGCCGCATCAGCTATTGCTTTATCAAACATCGCTTTAAGATCAGCGTCTCCTTGTCTGATACCTGCGCCAACACCTTCACCTAAAAGTCCTCCAAATACATTTGGACCAAAAGTTACTACATTAGAACCACCCGAAGTTTCCATAAATGCTTCTGCTGTTCCGACATCACATAACATTGCATCTATTCTACCAGCCGCAAGATCAAGATTCATTTCGTCTTGTGTTGGATAAACCTTTAAGTTTGAATCTAAGTATTTATTTGCAAAATCCTCGTGGATTGTCGCAACAGTTACTCCAATATTCATACCTTTCATTGCATTGTTTAACGCACTTATAGTACCAGAAGTAGCACTGCTATCATCATCAAGATTTAAGTTTTTTGCTGAAGTAAAAGTGCTTAATGGTGAATTATTAAGTGTGAAAAATCTAGCTGGTTCTGTCATGTAAGCTTTAGAAAAACTAATTGTTTTTTTTCTTTCTTCAGTTACTGACATACCTGCCATGATTACATCGTATTTACCATTAACTAGTGCAGGAATAATTCCATCCCAGTCCTGTTGAACGAACTCACATTCAGCGTTCATTCTTTTACATAGATCTCTTGCAAGATCTAGCTCAGCACCAACAAGATTTCCTGATGCATCTGTAAAGTTCCATGGTTCGTATGCGCCTTCCGTACCAATTCTAATTTTTGACCAATGACCGTCGGCGAATGCCATTGAAGATATGGCGCTTATTGCCAATCCAATTATTAATAATTTTAAATTTTTCACTAAATTTCCTCCAAATTGAAATAAACAGAGAGATAGGGTCTATTAAAATTACCAAATGAGCAAGAAAAATGTTAGTTTTACTTATTATTTTTGAAGTCTATTCCAAAGATATATAATGATTGCTACAGAAATTATACCCACAACACCCTCACTTCCTAGCTGGTTAATCAAACCTACCAAGTTCTGAGTAATATTTTTTCCTAAAAAAGGTGATGATGGTCCAAATAGTACTTCCAAAATTATAGCTATTGCAATCAACAATAAGCCAAAATCAATGATTTCTCTTAATATTTGCTTTATTCTTGAGATCATATTCTAATTTTTATCACCTCCCATGCGAAAACATGGGAAGTGATAATATGTTTAATCTCTAAATAACCAGAGAATAACACCAACAGCAATTAATCCAACAACTCCGGCATTTCCCAACTGGTTCACAAGAGATACGATATTGCTAGCTATATTGCCAACAAATGGGATGCTTCCTCCGCTTAGCAGGCCAACAACAATACCCAAAGCTAGCAGTGAAAGACCAAGGCTAGTAAGAGCCTTTATCGCGTTCTGTGCGTTTCTAATCATAACTTTCCCCCTCGTTATGTTTATTTAGATAGCAGTACTACATTTAGTACATAAGTGAACAGTATATTCTAAATATGGTAAAACAAGTATCTTTTGCAATTTAAGTAATTGAATTTATTTGATTTTTTATAATATTTTTAAAAATGTCACATTTATACAACATTATTTTGTACGTCTGCACGGGGTTGATTCTATTCAATCTGCATTAATAGCTCAGATACAAGTTTATTAATATTTAACCCTTTTGATGCAAGTCCATAGATCTTTTTATCTGGTCTAATAATTATTTCCCCTGCTTCTAAATAATCGGATAACTCGGAGCCGATATTAAAATTAGAATAGTCAAAAATAAATTTAAAATTTAGGTTAATTAATTTTTCATAAATATCCTCAGCTAACTCATTTCTTACATCTTTTTTCGAAAATATTGCAAAACAGTTTCCAATCATTTTATCTAAGCAAGCAATCCCTTGTTTATCAGTAATCTCTCTGTTAGAAAGTCTTCTGTTGATTATCATTTCACTCTGTGAATGACTAAAAATACCTTTTTTTGATTCCTTTTCTTCAATATTTTTATTTCTCCCAAATGCTTGGTCTCTGGCCTCTGGGGCGATTGCCTCCTCTAATGGCATATTTTTCTGAAATGCCATAGAAAGTGAGTCAATCAATTGTCCAAGTGCAATAGATGATTTTATTGTTTGCTTTATTGGTTGAGCTCTTTCTAAATCGTAAGAAAGTAAAAGATTTTTGTTGCAGTTAAAATTAACAACCAAATTAATTTTCCATATTAGATTTAATATATCTCTAATTCCTGTATTTAGACCTTGACTTGCATAGGGCGGCATTTGATAAGCAGTATCACCTATTAAAAAAACATTGTTTTTCTGAAAAGTATTAGCAAAAGATCCTCTAAAATTTTGAATAGATATATTTTCAATCTCGTACTGATTAGGCTCTATCCATTTTGAAATCAAGTTTTGGATATTATTTTTTTGAATAATTTTTTGGTGTTGTTCACCTGTTAGTAATTGAAATTCAAACCTATGTCTTCTATTTGAAAGGGAAATATAAGAGGTAGGTCTTTTATCGTCGCAGATTTGCCTGAAAACATTTTCTAAACTGTTTTCATTCTTAAGTAATATATCGATAAGAAGCCAATTTTTTGAGTATCTTTGATCAACGGACTCAATGTCTAATTTATTTCTTACAAAAGAATTTGCACCATCGCATGCAATTAGGTAAAGGGCTTCAAAATGTTTTAATTTGTTACCACTTTTTGTATCAAGTCCCACTTTATTATCATTTAAACTAAAGTTAATAAGTTCGTTATCAAATAGTAAATCTATGTTTTCATCAGCTTTACATATTTCTCTTATAACTCTCTCAATTTCAGGCTGAAAAAAAGTACATATAGAAGGAAAGCCGTTATCAGTATTTAATACCGGATTACGTTGAATCACTCTTCCATTTGTTAATACAATGTCGGTAAAGTCTGGTTTATTTAGTAGTACTTTTAAAGAGTCATATAATCCAATGCCTTCCAGTAGACGTAAGCTTTCATCATCGAATGATATGTCATTTGAGGAAAATTCAGTGTCCGATTTTGACTCAATAACTAGTGTTCTAAGATTGTATTGGCTACATACTTTTGCACAGATTTGTCCAATTAGTCCGAAACCCACAATTGCAACATCATATTGATTAATATTACTAGTCAAAATAACTCCTAGATAATGAAATCGCTTGACTCTTACTTTCAATTTAGTTTGAATTCAAGCCATTATTTAATTTGATAAATAAAGATTTGAAATGGTGAAAATAGTAAATTCATGGAATGAGTGGGATCCTCTAAAACACATAATTGTTGGAAGAGCAGATAATTGTTGCATTGCTCCAGTTGAACCTGCAATGGCTCCGAAAATTCCTGAAGACTCTGACATGAAAGGTCAATTTGGACCAAGGCCGCTGGAAGCTACGATGTCCTTTCGTTCAAGATGGTTTGAATATTTATGTTATCGACCGCTATTACAAAGTTTTTTTGACCAAGACCCAGAAATGAAATGGGAAACTGCTCCAAAACCTAGGTTAACGAATAAATCATACAGGGATAATTATCTTGCAGATGAAATAACAATAGAACAAAGATACGAATGGGTTGCCAATAAAAAGTTTGTTACCACTGAAGAAGAACCACTATTTGATGCAGCCGATGTGTTAAGAATGGGCAAAGATTTATTTATTCAACACGGGTTCACAACGAACTTAAAAGGCATTGATTGGATTAAAAGACACTTTCCAGACCAACGTATTCATGTACTAAATTTCCCAACTGATCCTTTTCCTACACATATTGACGCTACATTTACGCCATTGAGGCCAGGATTGATATTAAATAATCCTGAAAGAAGACTACCTGATGAACAAAGAAAAATTTTTCATGATAATGACTGGGAAATAGTCGATGCCGCTAGACCCGCTCACAATTCTCCTCCTCCATTATGCTATTCAAGCGTATGGCTAAGCATGAACGTTCTTATGCTAGATCCAAAAACAGTTTGCGTTGAAGAAACTGAAGTTCACCAGATGGATCAACTAGATAAGTTAAATTTCGAAGTTGTTCCGGTTCCTTTCAGGGATGCTTATCCATTTGGTGGCGCTTTACACTGCGCAACAACTGATGTTTATCGTGAAAGCAGCCAGGAGGATTACTTTACGAAACAATAATTTTTAATAATTTGTTTTCTCAATTATGATATTTCGATTGATATAACAATTCATTAAAAGTCCAAACCCAAACATAACTGCTAACATCGAACTCCCTCCATAGGATATAAATGGAAGTGGAACTCCTACTACTGGAAGCAAGCCTGTGACCATTCCAATATTTACAAAAACGTAAATGAAAAATACATTACATACTCCTAAAGATAAATATTTACTAAATAAGCTGCGACTTTTTAGTGCAAGACGAATAGAAATCATAATTAAGGCTGCATATATAAATAATAAAAGTAATGTCCCTATGAAACCAAATTCCTCACCTAACATTGTAAATATAAAATCTGTTTGCATTTCAGGAAGAAAATTTAGATGGCTCTGAGTACCTTCCATGTAACCTTTCCCAAAAATACCACCAGAGCCAAGAGCAATTTTTGATTGCATTATGTGGTATCCATTTCCAAGAGGATCACGTTCAGGATTGAAAAAAGTGAGCACTCTGTCTTTCTGATAATCTTTGAGATATTGCCACAAAACTGGTAAAGAGCATAATATTGAAAATACGCCTACTATAAAATATTTATAATTTAAACCTGAGATCCAAAAAAGACTTATTCCGCCAAGTAGAATTATGAGAGCTGTACCTAAATCCGGCTGTGTAATTACTAACAAAACTGGAACTATAGTAATGATCAGGGGAATAATCAGAGTCTTAATAAAACTACTATCGTTATTTATTGAATGAAAATACTTAGCTAGAGCTAAGATTAATGTATATTTAACAAATTCAGAAGGTTGTAGACTTATACCAGCTATGCTGATCCATCTAGTAGCGCCGTTACTTTCAATTCCAAAAAAAGGAATGATGGCCAAAGATATAATACTCAGGAAAAAAATTACATATGCATAACCAAATATTAATCTTAAATCAAAGAATATTACTAAAAAAAAGATGATTAATCCAAGTATAAATCTTTGAAAGTGCTTCAATGGCCACGAGTTAAAGTCTCCATTTGAAATACTATATAATGCAGCCAAACCCACAAAAAATAATATAATTATTAAACCCAATAGAGGATAATTGATACTTTGTAGTTTAGCAAAGACTGAACTATAAAAGTTATTTTGATTAAACATTAAAAATTTCGTTTCTTTTTAAATTGAGTTTTTTTTCAAATAAATATTTGAATACATCTGATGCAATTGGAGCTGCAGATCCAGATCCACTGCCTCCATGTTCAACAATTACAGAAACTGCATACTTAGGATCTGTAGTTGGACCGTATCCGATAAAAAGACCATGATCTCTTTTTTCCCACGGCAAATCTTTATTTTTTATTAAACCTTCTTCTCTTTCTTTAATTGATATTGCTCTTACTTGAGATGTGCCTGTTTTACCCGCCATTTTATACTTACCGATAATTCTTGATCTATAGGAAGTCCCTCCGGGAGCATTAGTAGCTTCGTCTAATGCATTTTTAATAATTTTTAGATATCCGGGATCTGCAATAATTCGCTCATTATAAATATTTACGGTTTCATTATCATATATTAATTTTGGGCTAAGCCTCGTTCCATTGTTAATTAATTGAGCTAACGCAAGAGACAGCTGCGCTGCAGTTGTTAAAAAATATCCTTGGCCTATACCAGCAGATAATGTTTCTCCTACCATCCATCTACTACCAAGATTTTCTAATTTCCACTGTTTGTTTGGAACTACTCCACTTTTTTCTTCATAAAGAGATTTGAAAACTTTGTCTCCTAACCCATATCTTATACAAACCTCAGCGATTTTATTAATTCCTATTCTTCTTGCAATCTGATAAAAATAAACATCACAAGATACCTTTATAGCCTTTGTCATATCTACATTTCCGTGTCCTTCCTTCTTCCAGCAATGAAATGTTTTGTATCCTGATTCTAGACTAGTATCTTCTATTAGGTGTTTCCCATCACAAAAAAAAGTTTCTTTATGAGAAACTCCTGACTCTAAGGCTGCAAGTGCAACAAATGGTTTTATGGTTGATCCAGGAGGATATTGATTGGATATCGATTTATTAATCAGTGGTTTATATTTATCTGATAAGAGATTTTCCCAAGTTTCATTTGAAATAGATTTACTAAATATATTTGGATCATAGGATGGTGAGGATGCCAATGCATAAAACTCGCCATTTTTAACATTAATAACAGAGACGCTTCCGCTAAGCCCTTTTAGTCTTTCATAACAAAATTTTTGCAATTCTGAGTCAATTGTAAGTTGTATGTAGTTTCCTTGCACACTATTTACTCGATCAAGTTCTCTAATTTCTCGTCCACTGGCATTAACTTCAATATTCTTATTGCCTAGCTTACCTCGTAAAATTGCATCTTTAGCTTTTTCTACACCTATCTTGCCTGCTTTTGCTGTGCTTAGTTTGGATAATGGGTTTGACTCTTCTTCATTTTTACTTATTGGAGAAACATACCCAATTAAATGTGAGTGCGACTCTCCTTGAGTATAATATCTCTTGAAACCAATCTGAGGGTAAATTCCCTCTAATTTATGAATATTTACATTTATTTTAGAAAAATCCTCCCATGTCAAGTCATCGATTATGCCAATAGGAATAAATTTTTTTCTTGAATTTACTTCCTTTAATATTTTTTCTATATCAATATTTGCGTGAGGTAAAAGTGACTTTAAATTAACTAATGATTTTTCTACGTCTCTGGTTTCTTCTTTTATTATTATAATTTCATATTTTTGTTTATTGATAGCCATTGGTCGCCCCTGCAAATCAAAAATAATACCTCTTTCTGGTTCGAGAAATCTGTGTGTTATTCTATTTTTATCAGATAATTTTTTATAATTACTATTCTCAGCGATTTGTAAATAAGCTAGTCTTCCAGCAAGCACTGAGAATACACCAGCTTTAGCAAATGTTACAAGCGCTGCTCTTCTATTGATTAAATTTTCAGTATCATATTTTTGGAAAATAAATTTACCTGATTTCTTCATATTTTTTCTGGCTATATATAATTAGTAAGTTTAATGGCGGGTATAACAAAACCATTATTAAGAAAGCTGACAATTCACCAATAGATAAGTAATTGAGTTGGTAATTGAAATAGATAAATAAGTTTTTAAAAATAAATAATATTAATAATGCTATAATAAATATTATAAATTTTATTTTTTGTTGTTCGAATAAACCATTAATTGAGGTAATTTGACTTAAAACATAGAAAAATAAAAAAATACTTCCGGAATAACCTAAATTCATTCCAAGCAAAATATCTTGAAAAATACCCCAAGCAAAAAGAAGAAGAGGAACTAACCATTCGCTTTCGTTCCATTTTATTGAATACAACAAAATGGACAGTATTAAAGTTAAATCGATTAGACTAAAATTAAAAACATTGTTAAATGAAATAAAAAAAAGAAGAGATCCATTTAATAGAAAATAGCCTTTGAACCTTAGAGTCATTTTTTAATTTTCTTTTATTAGTTTATAATTTAATAATTTCACGTGCGATAAAGTTGCTATATTTTCAAATATACTAATCTCTATTTCATTTGATTTTTTTCCAACTACTTGACCAATCAATTGGGTTTTCTCGACCTTGACCTACTAACATACCATGATAACCATCTTCAGAAATTATCACTGGAATTCTACTGTTAATGTTGCTTATTAAAAGTACGCGCGAGAGTCTTTCGCCAACATGAGATATTCTACCAATTATTCCATTAGATCCTGAAACTGGCATATCCAATTTAATATTTTCTTCTTTTCCTGAATTAACAATTAAGGTGCCGTTAAAGTTATTTGAAAAATCACCAACTATTCTTGAAGTTCTAAAATCATATTCAATATCATCAGATGCGTTTAATAGACTTTCATATTGAGCTATTTTTAGTTTCATAGAAACCATCTCTTGAAAACTAGCGGAGTCAAGTAATTGCATTTCTTTGAATCTTTGATTTTCTTCATAAATATTTTGAATCTCGTAAATGCTTTCAAGTCCATTTTTAATTAAACTAATAGGACTGGAAACAATTGAAGTAATTGAGTAAACGGTGTTAATACTTTTAGCTCTAAGTTCATTTGAGAGATTGCTATTGTCAAATCGTCCAAAATAAAAAATAAGGGAAAATATGATTAATCCTATAGGAATAAGAATAGACACATAGCTATTCTTGTTAACATATCTTGAGTAAAAATTACGTGATGTCCTCACTGTCAGACTTTAATTAATAGGCAGAAGATAGAATAGGTTCAAAAGAGCTTTCAGACTCAAGTGCTTTTCCACTTCCTAAAGCAACGCATGACAATGCTTCATCTGCAATTGTAACAGGAAGCCCTGTTGCTTCTCTAATGGCTTCATCCATAGACTCTAATAGTGCTCCACCTCCAGTTAAAACTACACCCATATCAACAAGATCTGCAGCCAGTTCAGGTGGTGTATCCTCCAGTGCAGATTTCACACCCTCGATGATAGTTTGAATTGGCTCAGATAGTGCTTCCGCAACTTGTGCTTGTGTTAGCTCTATCTCCTTAGGAACTCCGGAAGCTAAGTCTCTACCTTTTATATCAATTGTTTTTCCATCGCCAGTTTTTGGGGATACTGCAATACCAACTTCTTTTTTTATCATTTCTGCTGAAGCCTCACCAATTAATAGATTATATCGTTTTCGCATATAATT
>LUMT01000252.1_pt1 | contig 16649 bp, 23 predicted proteins | sample 729741 | NCBI WGS metagenome assembly LUMT01 (sample SAMN03860299, study PRJNA289734) | marine metagenome | biome: seawater column; feature: ocean; material: water; isolation source: Red Sea water column Station 192 - depth 50m | place: Saudi Arabia: Red Sea | collected 2011-10-15 | depth 50 m
GGCATAACTATATCTGATCCATCTAGAATTGATGTAAGAGGAGATGTCTCTGCTGGTAAAGATTGTTTTATTGACGTGAACGTAATTTTGGAGGGTGATGTATCGTTAGGCAATAACGTGTCTATAGGCCCAAATACAATTTTAAAAAATGTTGAGATTGGAGATAATTCAAAAATTGAGGCTTTTTCTCATTTAGTGTCATCAAAAGTCGGGAATAATTGTTCTATAGGACCATATGCAAGACTAAGAGAGGGGAGTCATATAGATGATTCAGCAAAGATAGGCAATTTTGTTGAAACTAAAAAAACAAAAGTTGGCAAAGAATCTAAAGCTAATCATTTTGCATATCTTGGCGATGCTGACATTGGCAGTGACTCCAATATAGGAGCAGGTACAATCACATGTAATTATGATGGTAAGGAAAAACATCAAACAAAGATTGGAGATAACAGCTTTGTTGGAACCAATTCATCACTAGTTGCACCGGTAACAATTGGCTCAAATGCATATGTTGCAGCTGGATCTGTAATTACAAAAGATGTTCCTGATAATGCTTTAGGTGTAGGAAGGGCGAAGCAAGATAACAAAGAAAATTGGTCTAAAAAGAAGGACTAAAAAATTATGTGTGGAATTATAGCTGCTGCCTCAAATCGAAATGTTGGAAAGTTGCTTGTTCAGGGTCTACATAAAATGGAATACCGTGGCTATGATTCTGCTGGAATTGCTCTTCATCAAACAGACCAAATTGCTCATCTTAGAACTCTAGGAAAAGTAAAGCTTCTAGAAGAAAAAATGATAGCTGAAAAGCCAAAAAGCAAGCTTGGCATTGCTCACACTAGATGGGCAACTCATGGAGAACCATCAGAAGAAAATGCACATCCACATATGTCAAATGAAAGAGTTTATATCGTTCACAATGGAATAATTGAGAATTATCTAGATCTTAAAGATTTTTTAAAAAAGGAAATAGCATGTTAGATTCAATGTATTTTACCAAAGAAAAGCTCGATGGCGCTTATGCAATAGCAGCTATAGACAAAGAAGACGATCAAAATATTATTATTGCTAGATGCAAATCTCCACTTTTAATAGGAATTGGAATGGATGAATTTTTGGCTGCATCAGACCCATTGGCGATTGGCCAACTTACCAATGAGTTTATTTTTTTAGAAGACGGAGACGTAGCAGAATTATCATCTGAGACTTATACCATTTTTGATGAGTCTAAGAACAAAGTAAAAAGAGAAATTTCTCAAATAGATATTTCAAGTCAAGCTACATCTAAAGGCGAATATCGGCATTTCATGGAGAAAGAAATTTATGAGCAACCAGAAGCAATTCTAAAGACCATTGATGGGAGAGTAGGCGGAGACGATGTTTTAGAAAATATATTTGGTCTCGGTTCATCTGAAATGTTCGAAAAAGTTAAGAGAGTCCAAATAGCGGCCTGTGGAACAAGCTTGCACGCTGGAAGGGTTGCAGCTAATTGGTTTTCAGCAATTTCAGAACTTCCTACACAAATAGACTATGCATCTGAATATAGATATAGAAATCCCCATGTGGACGATGACTCTCTCCTTGTAACAATTTCTCAGTCTGGAGAAACAGCTGATACCCTTGCTGCTTTAAGATATGCACAAGAAAAAGATTATCTATCCACCATTTGTATTTGTAATGTTCCTACAAGTTCTCTTGTAAGAGAATCAGAGTATTCAATATTTACCAACGCCGGTCCTGAAATTGGGGTTGCATCTACAAAAGCCTTCACAACACAACTTGCAGCTTTAATGCTACTAGCATTGTCTCTTGCAAAAAGCAGGGGAAAAAATCCAAAGCTAAGAACAAGAGTAATAACAGCATTAAGATCATTGCCAGAAACGGTCGAAGAAACATTAAAACTTAAAGACACAATTCTAGAAATCGCACCTGAAATAGCTAATAAAGATAATGCTTTGTTTTTAGGCAGAGGTATTTTTTATCCAATCGCAAAAGAAGGGGCTCTAAAGCTCAAAGAAATTTCTTACATTCATGCTGAAGCCTATCCAGCTGGGGAGTTAAAACACGGTCCTCTCGCATTAATTGATGAAGAAATGCCAGTTATTGCTTTAGCTCCAGAAAGTGAGATAGCTGAAAAATTAGTATCAAACTTAGAAGAAGTTAAAGCTAGGGGCGGAACTCTATATGTATTTTCTGATCCTTCAATTTCAATGGACTTAAAGTCTGGAAGACTCATCAATATGCCAAAGTGCGACTTCCTTTTGACGCCAATCATTTATACGATACCTCTTCAAATACTTTCTTATGAAGTAGCTTTGTTAAGAGGAACCGACATTGATCAACCAAGAAATTTAGCAAAGTCAGTCACGGTGGAGTAATTTTAAACAGTGATTTAGCATATGAATAAAGAAGTAGATGAAATTAGAGGAAGATTAAGAAAAGGAAGAGAGGATTTAAAGAATCCAATAAAAATTAAGAATGAAATTAAAATTACTGAAATAAATCTTTCTTTTAATAACATTCTTGTTCTTACTGCTAAATTTGCATTAGCAAGCATTTTAATTGGTTTATCGCTATATATAATTACACTTCCTTTTTGGATTTTTTAATCAATGAAGTATTTTGAGGATGGAAAGATGACTAAAAAAACAAATCACTGTTTAAAAACACTCAGTGACGGTGGAGTAGAAGAAAACAGTGATTTAATATGATTTATATCGATAAAGATATTGAAATTCCAGCATATTTTAAAAAAAATAGTGTTTACATTAAAAATATAAAAAACTACTCTCCGTTAGTTGTAACAAAAGTTGTTAATGCTTTGGATGAAACAGATAAATTTTGGAAAGTGGCACTGAAGGACAACAGAATTCTTGGAATGTCTTTCATAAAAAAAGAGACTAACGTTAAAAATCCAAACTCACTCAAAGATGCCATTGAAAGATATAAACAACAAAATCTTGAATGTATAAAGATAGTTAAAAAAAATCTTGGAACAAAAATTTACAATGAATATTTAGATAAAGATTCAAAACTTAATAAGAGTGCAATCAAAATAAAACAACAACATCTCAATTCAAGCAATAAATTAAATTTTCAAATTAAATTTGAACAAAAAGTAGACGAATTTATAGAAATCTTGAATCAAACTCCGAACTATCTAATTTTCCATAAAAAAAAGTTTCTAGCAGCGCTTGCATTTGTTGCAACTATATTTTGGTTGAATTTTGATATTAGTCCTGAAAAAAAAATCATAAAAATGGAAAGTTTTAAATCTGAGATTATTGATACAGAGAATTTTTCTTTAAATCCAATCTACTCAGAAGAAAATCAAATAAATATACAAAAGTTAATTAAAAAAAATAAATCCCTATTGAGTCTTGATGATAAGAATGAATTATCTGTAATCGAAGCAAGAAATAATATGCTTACAGAGTTGATGCTTAGTTTTATAGACCCTAGTGAAGATAAACTTATTAAAGAAAGAATTTTAATTTTTTTTAGAAATGCTCGAGACGACAACAAAAGATTTATAGGTGTGCCTCCCATACCAGAAGAAGGTGAAAACATGTATGTTACAGACGTTGTTCAATGGTCCTCAATTTTTGATGTTGAAACAAGACTAAGATTTTATGAAGCATTAGCAAATTATAAAAACATTAACTACAACTTAAGTAGTCCAGAAACTATAGAACAAGAACTGTGTCATGCTGTAAGGAAAGAGGCACTTTCTTATGCATCAGCACTAATAGATATTGGTAAAGATATTGTAAATATTGGAAAAATTAGGTGCACACCAGGTCCTTATCCAAAAGTTTTTAGGGGTAGCACAGTAGGAATAAAGGATGATTATGAGGCAAAGCAAGTTCTAGGGACATGTCCAATGAGTTTAAGAAGATTATCAGGAGTAAATGCTGGCGCGGCAATACGTGCAAGAATTAATGCTTGGCAGAGAAATATAAATATCGATAGAGATGCCGGATACGATCAAGTTAAAAAAGATATAGTTAGAAGTTTCTCCAATGTACCAAAATTAAATCCCGTTCCAGGATCTATGAATAAATTATTAGATCCATATGACAATTATTGGTTCACAGGTGGAGACTGTACTCTTGAGTCCAATGAAAGATTCCATAAATGAATAAGAAATCAAATCACTGTTTTGTTCAAGTCAGTTACTGTCGAGTAGATAGAACTGTCCACTTTTACAAGATTGTGGATATTAAATATTAGTGATAAAACATAAAAATGAATAGAAAGTTCGTTTATTACATTATTTTTGCTATTTCTTTTTTGCTTTTTTCTATAGTCCAGGATTACATAAGACCAAATTATGATGGTGCTAATGAAATAATAATTTATCTTCTTGGGGTTGCTCCAAATTTCTTGCCAGGAATTGGATTGCCTGCTCTGTTATATGTGGTGATTCCAGAAGTATCCAAACCTAATTCATCTTTATTTAAAAATCGACTCTATTGGTCAGTAGGAATCTCCATATTGGGATTAATTGCCAATGAGTTCATTACAATTTTTACACCTGGAAGAGGTGTCTTTGATTGGAATGATATTCTATGGACTATAATTGGAGCATGTTTGTTTACATTGACTCACAAGAAGTTCAGCAAAACAACATAGAAGTTTAATGAAAGAAAGGCACATAGAATTTTTAATTAGATTCCATAAACCAACAAGTAGACAGTTAAATCTACTCAGTGACGGTGGAGTAAGTTTAAACAGTGATTTATTACTCTTAAAAATATACAAACCTTTTACATAAAAGAACTTATAAAAACCTGTATACATTTGTTAGTGTAGTTAATTAATAATAAATTATGATATAAGTTTAAGCATGAATTTTATTGAAAGAAACAAGACAAAACTAGTCATTTTACTTGTTGCAATTCCGTTATTGATACTTTATATGTTTCCAAAAACTATCGTGTATATCTTCACTGATTTAAGTGATGAACTTATAACTTCATTATTTTTGATGGTATTTTTTCTCCCTATCATTTTTTATTTTATTTATAAGTCATATACAAAAAAGAAAAGAATAATTGATTTAAAAGAATATGCTGAAAAACACAACTATGACTTTTATGAAAACCCTAACCAAGAACAAATATCCATATTTAGAAAATTTAAATCTATGAGAACCATAAACGATCAAAATAAATTTTTTAATTTGTTAGTCCCTAAAGGCGATAATCAAACTAAACCATTAATAGTTACAGGAAAGAGTAAAATTGAAGCTGGAGAACACTCAACAATATATTACACACAAATTTTTTTGTATAAAAATAATACTGAATTACCAAAATTTTATATTAAGAGGAAAACTTGGTTTGACTCATACTATGGAGATAGAGCGGAGCTTAACGAATCAAAGAAAATTGGCATCGCAACTTATAAATTTAAGAAAAAAGAGTTTCCTCGTAGTAAATATTTTTTCTTTAGTGAAAGCCCAAATATTGAAAACTTCATTTCTAAAAAGTTTATCGAACTTCTAAACGCTGGAATTAATAGGAAAAAGGAACTTATAAATATAGAGTCAAATGGCATAAATTTAATCTTTTACAAACAGTGGTCGAGACACTCTACAGATCGAATGGATTTTTATTCAAACCTATTTAGAGTTCTAAAAGAATCTTTGATAAAGTAATTCTAAATGTCCTTAAAAAGATATGAAAAAGTTAAATACAAAAGTGTTGTAGTCAAATCACTGTTCAAACTTAATTAGTGACGGTAGAGAAGAAGGAAGCAGTGATTTAAGATGAAAGAAATGTTACAGAACTATCTTAAAAAAAGTGAGAGATTTGTTTGGTCAACATCAAGCATATTCTTAGGCATACCAGCAATGATCATTGTCCCTCTTTTTGTTGAAAATTATAATTTGATGGTAACCCTTGAGATCTTTATATTTTCAGCCTGGTTCGGTCTTTATATATACAGATATCAACTTTTAAAAAACAATGAATAAAAAATCAAATCACTGTTTTGTTCAAGTCAGTCACTGTAGGGTAGTTTTGAACTGAGAATTATATGAGCGAACTAAATAAACAAAACAAGATAATTACTTATATTTTTGAATTGGCACTCATTAAAAGCGTAAACGAGACCAAACAATTTATGAGGGAAAATTCTTCTCCCTATGTTTTTAATTGCTCAGAACCTAAAACCATAAGATTTGAGTGGTTTCTATCCGAAGACGAGAAGTCAGCAACATTAATTGAAATGTTTGAAAATAGCGATGCTGCTAAATTAAGATTGAAAAATCACTCTGAAAGCCATCTGGTTAAAGAGTTTCCAGAATATTTTGAAATTAAGAACTTTATTGTTTTGGGTGACATTAAACCTGACATGAAAGATAAGTTAGCCGACTGGAATGCAGATTTAAGAGGAAATGTGGGTGGTTTTTTTAAAGGACTAGATTAATAATAAAAAATTTTACTTAGGACATTTTACTTTGGTCGAATAAGTTTAATCTTAAATGGTTTTTTAGTAGAATTTAATCATGAAAATTATTTTTGAAACCCTCTTAATTAATATTTCATTTTCTGAGAATTAAATATAATTCTTGCTTACTTCATTATTGAAGAATAGAACAAAAAACAGAATAATTTTTTATAAGGATAAAATATGTTGTACGCGTTGGGTGCTCTAATAGTATTAGCAATAATATTTGGACCATCTTTGTGGGTGAAGCTGATTATGAGTAGATATTCATCAGAAAAGCCTGAAATGCCCGGTACGGGAGGAGAACTTGCCAAGCATTTGATTGAGCGATTTTCATTAAAAGATGTTGAGGTCGAAATAACTGAGTTAGGAGATCATTATGACCCTATCGAAAAAAAAGTTAGACTTTTACGAGATCATTATGAATCAAAGTCGTTGACCGCAATCGCTATTGCTGCTCATGAGGTCGGACATGCTATCCAAGATCACCAAGGTGATAAACGGCTGGCTACAAGAACAAAGATGGCTCCAGTTGTTGATGTGGTAGCCCGATGGAGCGTTGCCATTATTTCATTATCGCCAGTAATCGGCATTATTACGCGGCATCCAATGCCATTTTCTTTATTACTATTCTTAGGGATGTCTGGCTTTATTGCTCGCATGATGGTTCATGCAGTCACATTGCCAATTGAATTTGATGCAAGTTTTTCTAAAGCGTTACCTATATTAAGGGAAGGGAATTATGTTTCGCAGTCAAACGAAAAAGCTGTCAGCCGCATCTTAAGGGCAGCATCTTTAACTTATGTTTCAGCTGCTTTAGCCGATATTTTGAACCTTGGTCGCTGGATTGTAATACTATTAAGGCGATGAAATAAGGTGTTTTAATTTAATTTTTATGAATGTTATTGTATGAAGCTTCTTCAATTATTAATTATTTTATTTAGCACAAATGTTTTTTCATACCCTCTAGTTTATATAGGGGAAGTAAAATCTCAGGAGTGGAATCGTTTTGGTAATAAGTTTTATGATTACATTTTGAGTGTATATGCTGGAGCAGAAGAAAATGGCTCAGAAACAGCAGTTCTAATAAAAATTGAAAATTCCTTTGGTTATGACTTTTATAAATATTTTTATTTATATAAATGTTCTAAGAAACAAATTAAAAAAAATAAGTGTTATGAAAATGGTTACTCTATAAATAGAGAATACGATGATTTAAAAAATATTTTAAATAAATCAATAGAATTAAGCAGGTCTTCAAAAAAAACTAACATTGAAAAGATTAGTAAAAATATTCAATTTGAAGGTAGAAATATTCGCTCACCTTTTGGAGGAGGTAACGCTAGATTTTTTGCACAAGGCGAAGAAAAAATATATTTAATTTTACCAACTAATTTTGAAACACGTAATGCATCGGATAGATATTATAGTTCAGAGGAACAAGAGAATTTTTTAACATACATTTTAAGAGCCGAAGAATTAATTAACAAAATTCTTACAAAACAGGATTAAAAAATTTTTTTTAAATTATAATTTATAGGTATTTTAATTTTAAATTCAAATGATTGAGATTTTATTTTGGAGTTTAGTTGCAGTGACATGGATAAGTGTTGGCATGCATGTTGCTAAAGAGTTTATCAGATTCAATATGAGGGAGAAATGATAGAACCAAACATGAAAAAGCCTAGTATCTTCAGAAGAGCCATTTTGAAATTAGTTTACGGTTGGAGAAGAGTGATGGATGTTAGATATAATCCACTAAAGTATATACCTGATCCAAGTTTACAAACATATTTTATGTTAGTGCTATTTACAATATGGAGTGCTTTCTTTGGACTCTTGGCAGTAAACTATCTGGGATGGTTTGGCTACAATACTGTAGCAAGCATCATCATACACATAAGTGTATTGCTTCCGCTTGCTTTTACAAATGCAATTTTTGTTGATGCAGAAAGAGATGGCGCAAATTGGTTAAAGGAATGGAAGGAAGAGCAATCAAGGTACAAGTTAGTTGTAAACAGACTTAAAACTAAAAATTTGGTAATTTGGAATCCAAACAAGGAATCATAGTTCTCTTATAAAATTCAGAATGTTGAAAGATAAGAATTATTTATTTCGAATATTTCTCACCCTCTTTTTATCTTTAAGTATTAGCGTAAATTCTTCAGAAAAACCAAACATTGTTTTAATCCTAATTGATGATCTTGGTTTAACAGATTTGCAACTCTTTGGAGGTGAGATCAATACACCGAACATCGATGCTATTGGTAATGAGGGTATGTTGTTTACAAATTATCACACAACACCAGAGTGTGCTCCATCAAGAGCAATGTTATTAACAGGAATGGATAATCATAATACTGGAATCCCTATGATCCCTGAAGTCATGCCATGGAAGTATCGAAATATACCAGGATACGAGGGTTATTTGAGAGAAGATGCCTTGACTATTGCTGAAATGCTTAAGCCCGCAGGTTATAGATCATATATGACAGGAAAATGGCACTTAGCTTTTGGAGGACAGGAGACAGCAGCATTGCCGTACAATCGCGGTTTTGACAAAACATTTATTTTAGATGCAACTGGTGGAAATAATTATAGCAATCACTCTTACCTTCCATATTATTTAGAATCACCATGGTTCAAAAATGGGAAGAAGGTTGAGCTTCCCAAAGACTTCTATTCAAGCAAATTTTTTGTTGATCAAATGATTGAGTTTATTGAAGAAGAAAATGAGCAGGGCTCCCCATTCTTTGCATATCTTTCATTTCAAGCTCAACATATTCCTTTGCAAGCTCCACAAGAATTCATAGATAAATATTTAACAAGATATGAAGATGGCTGGGAGGTTTTGAGAGAAGACAGGAAGAATAGAGCTATTAAAAAAGGAATATTTCCAGAAAACAAAAACATAGTTGACTCCTTTTCTGATTTTGATAGCTGGTCAGAAATAGACCAAGAAAACAAAAAAATATTTATTAAAAGCATGGCTGTTTTTGCTGGAATGTTAGATGCAATGGATTTCCATATTGGTAGATTTATAAACTATTTGAAAGATGAGAATCTTTACGATAACACAATTTTTATTATCACTGCTGATAACGGACCTGAGGGAAATGATCCAAGTGATCATGCTCCTTGGAGAGATTGGATTAAAACAACTATTTATGATCGAGACTATGATACTTTAGGTGATCAAAATAGTTATGTATACATTGGAACTGAATTTGCTCAGGCAACAGCTAGTCCAAGCCATTTATTTAAATTTCATATGTCTGAAGGCGGTCTAAGAGTACCGCTTATCATAAGCGGCCCCGGAGTTAAGAAAGGAAAGAACCATCAATTTACATTTGTAACAGATATCGCTGCAACAATAAGTGATATAGTTTTTAACGAAGTTGATCAGAGAATAATTGGTAAATCATTACAAAATTCATTAGGTGGATCGTCAGAAAAGAATTATCTTAACTCTGAAGCAATTGGTTTAGAAGTAACAGGAAATTCTGCACTATTTAAAGGTAATTTTAAAATAGTAAGAAATAGGCCTCCTAACGGCTCAAATAAATGGGAGCTATATAATCTTTTAGAGGATCCAGGAGAGACAAATAATTTGGCAATAAAAATGCCAAAGAAGCTTCAAGAATTAATAGAAGAGTATGATAAATATAAAGAAAAAAATGGTGTTATAGAACTGCCTTTAGACTATGAATGGGCAGCAGAAATGACAATTAATACATTTAAAAGAAACTATCTTCCCCATATAAAAAGAGCAATATTCTTAATTGTGCTTTTAATATTGACTCTCTTATTGATAAGAAGGAAATGGAGAAAAACTAAAAATTAATTATGCAAGAATTTACAAATACAGAAAACGAAAAAAAATTTATTGGAGTATGGAAACTTGATGAATGGTCTGTTGAAAAACCTAATGGAAATAAAACTTATCCTTTTGCAGGAGACGTCAGTGGTTATTTGATGTATCACGCTGACGGATGGATGACAGCAAATTTAATGCAGAAAAGTCGTAAAAAAGTATCTGATGACAGAGTGAAAATTTCTAAGATTAGTCATATATTAAAAAATGAAACTGAAATTTCATTCGAAGGAGATTTGTTAGAGACAATAAAGAACTTCTTTTTAGCTTCAAATGGCTATGTATCATATGCAGGCACATTTTGTGCTGATGACGCTAATGTTTATCATAATATAGAGTTAAGTCTTCTGCCGCAGTGGGTAAATACTACCTTAACCAGAAAACATACATTTACTTCAAACAATACTTTACTAACTTTATCAGCTGAGTTTAATGGTTTTAAAGACCTGCTAATATGGAAAAAAGTCAAAAAGGTCTAAATCTCGACAGGCTTAGTTTATAATATTTGTATGTGTGATTGTTGTGATTGTTGCGAGTGCACTTGTTGCTCTAAGTAGAAAGAAATTTAAAAATAAATAACTATTCTTTATATAAGATAACGTCGGTTATTAATTTACTAAATATTTAATATAGATTTAAGGATGAAAATATCGCTCTGGCTAAAAATAGTCTTTTTCAGCACAATCATATTTACCTCACTGGTTCTACCTTTGGCTTTTTTAGAAACTTCAGTTTCAAACTATGGGAATTTTGCTCTTAGTTGGGCGGGATCTAACAAATTATCCATTTCTCTGTTAGTTATTTTAGCTTTAACGGCTGATGTGATTTTGCCTGTCCCAAATGGATTAACTAACACTCTTGCCGGAATGTCATTGGGTTGGGCTCTTTCATCTATTGTTATCTGGATTGGCCTTACTTTAGGAGCAACTCTAGCATATATATTAGGACGCTTTGCCGGAAGACCAATATTAAAAAAAATAATTAGTAATAATGATTTTGAAGAAGCCGAAGCATCTTTAAAAAATTTTAATATTATTGGCTTAATTATTTCGAGACCAGTTCCAGGCTTTGCTGAGTTGATAGCTATTAGTGCTGGAATTTCAAAAATTCCTTATAAAATTTTTTTTATAGTAATTGGAATCACAAATATTGGAGTTGCAATAACCTTTGCAGCAATTGGGGCTGCTGCAATTCAAAATGAGTCGGCATCTCTTGTATTTTTCGGTATTGCAATTCTTCCAGCTGCACTATATTTCCTTTACATAAAACTATACAAAAATTAAAAATATTATGGACATCATAAAAAGATTCTTATTGCTATTACCCCTAATGGTTATTTCTGATGAGTTTTTTGATGTAAAAGAAATTTCCTACGGCAATAATGAAAAACAAAAAATTGATTTTTATAAAGGAAAATCTGACAAAGTTTTAATTTGGATTCATGGTGGTGGATGGTTATTTGGCGATAAAAGAGCTGAGCGCTGGATCAAAAGATTTCAAAATCATTTTGTTGATTATGAAAAATATAATGTTTATATGGTTGGCTACAGGATTGGTAAGTCTACTGCCCCTTATGCAGTTGATGATGTTCTGTGCGCATATAAAAGTATCATTGGTGATGCTTCATCAAAAAATCTTTCTACTAGTGATATTGTTGTTGCAGGAGCAAGCGCAGGAGGACACTTGGCATTAATGGTTGGACTTTCAAACAAGTATATAAATCAAGAATGTTCAGAAGAGATATTACCAAAAGGGATTATAAATATTTTTGGTATTACAGAGATTGAAAGTACTTCAGACTTCCTTGATAAAACTAAGTTCTTTAATGCTTCAAATTATGTAAAAGGTTGGATAGGAAAAGATTCAAATATTGAAATAATCTCTAGAACACTCTCTCCCGTTTATTTATTAAATGAAAAAACTCCTGATATTCTTACAATCCATGGTACAAAAGATAGATGGGTGCCATATAATCAAGCAGTTCTTTTAGATGAAAAACTGGGCCAGAAACATCAACTTTTAACTATAGATGGAGGCGGACACTATTATTTTTCTGAAGAACAAGACGAACTAATTAGAGACACTATTTCATTTTTTCTAGATGAAAACTATAACCAATTAATTAAATAACAATTAAGAAGTATCATATTTATGCAAATAAAAAAATGTGATTTAATTAATTGTTAATATGAATAATAAAATACCACCACCTATTGTTACACTGGCATTTGGTTTAATGATTTATTTTTCAAGAAATATATTCCCAGATATAAACAATATAATATTTTATATTCTTAGCTTATTTTTCATTATACTTGGACCATTTATTCTGATATCTGCAGTAAGATCATTCAAAGCAGAACAAACTACTATTAATCCAATAAATATAAATAATGCAAGCTCCTTAGTGATTAGTGGTGTTTTTAAATATTCTAGAAATCCAATGTATTTAGGAATGGTTTTTATTCTTCTTGCTTTGTCCTTTAGGTTAAATCTTGTTGGAGGAATTCTTTTTACTTCTATATTTATTATGTATATAACTAAATTTCAAATTATTCCTGAAGAGGCAGCTATGAAAAGCATATTTGGAGAGGATTTTAATAAATATAAAAATAAAACAAGAAGATGGATTTAATATAGTGACATATCAGGCGCATTTATTTATAGCTTTAACAATTGGATTTGTAGGAGCATTATTTTGTATATTTATGTATCAATCCAACAAAATTAAACAAGCACAAATATTCTTCTTCTTAACAATTGCGATGATGGCTTTTTGGATGTTCGTAGCCACAGGATATCTTTTGTAACAAAATTGTGAAGGAATATTCTGGTAATTGTCACTGCGGGGAGGTCAAATACAAATTCTTTTCAGAAGAATTAGTTGATATTTGGAATTGCAATTGCTCAATATGTGATATTAATTGCTATCAACATCTTTTCGTTAAACATGAGCTTTTTGAAATAATTTCCGGACACGAATTGTTGTCTGAATATAATTTTGGGACCGGATCAGCAAAACATTATTTTTGCAAAATTTGTGGTACCAAGTCGTTTTATCAACCAAGATCCCATCCCGAAATGTATAGTATAAATCTTAAATGTGTAAATGATCCCCCAAAGGTAAGGCAGATAATTAATTTTGATGGAATAAATTTTGAAGAAAGTATAAAAAAAATATGAATGTATATTTCATCTTGTTTACAGCAATTTTATTCGAAGTTTGTGGAACTATGTTATTACCTATATCACAAAACTTTACAAAGATATTTCCGACCATAGTTGTGTTTCTTTCATATGGTCTATCATTCTATATGTTAGCCATTGTTTCTCAAAAGCTGCCACTTTCAATTGTGTATGCATCTTGGTCTGGAGTTGGCATATTTACGATAGCCATATTGAGCTATATTTTTTATAAACAATCATTAAATTGGCAGACAATTACTGGATTATTTTTTATAGTCGTAGGGGTAACTATAGTCAATGTATTTAAAATAAACTAATGATATCTTCTATTGATCATTTAATAATAGCAGTTAAAGATATTAATGAAGCAGAAATAAATTATAAAAAAATCTTTGGAATGGATCCCGTATGGAGGGGAGATCACAAGGATATTGGAACTACCAATGTAATTTTTAATTTTAAAAATATTTACTGTGAACTTTTGTCAGCAAATGGTAATGGGCTTGGAGCATCATTAGTAAATAATTCGATCAAAGATAAAGGAGATGGACTTATTGGAGTAGTTTTTGGGACAAATAGTATTGAAGAATCTTTTTTTAACTTAAAAAAATCTGGATATTCGATAGAAGAACCTATTGAGGGCGAAGGAATTGATAGCAAAACACAACACATAAGAAAATGGAAAAGTCTTTTTTTACCATCAGAGCTTTCAAGAGGACTTTTTTCTTTTATTATTAAACATTCAGAGGGAGTTCTACCTAGCTTTGATGAATATCCTAAGGCTTCAATAAATAAGCTTGATCATTTAGTTATAAATACGAATGATGCAAATGGCTTTATTGATATTTATCAAGACGTCTTTAATATTCGATTGGCTTTGGATAAGGTTATTGAGCACTGGAAAAGTAGGATGTTATTTTTTAGACTCAATAAAACAACAATTGAAGTTATTGAAAGAAAAAATGAGGATGATTCTCAAGACAGTCTTTGGGGATTAGCATGGGAAGTTGAATCGATTGAGGAAGCTCATAAAAGACTTATAAGTGAGGGCGTAGATGTAACTCCAATAAAGGAGGGGCTAAAAGAAAATACTTTAGTGGCTACCATTAAATCTCATACCCACAACGTTCCAACTTTGTTAATAGAACATACTTAATGAAACTGATAATAGGTGGTTTGCTTGCTTTTTTTTCAATCCTTTTAGGGTCTCCTTTAATCGCATTAGTAATGGGATCATTGTTGGTGCTCGTTTTCAAATTTCCTAGTGATTATATTAGTAAATCAGTTACTAGAAATCTTTTGCAGGTTGGAATAATTTTAATTGGCCTCACAATTTCAGTATCAAGTGCCACAGAAATAGCTTTTAAATATTTTCCTTATGTATCTGCCTTCGTAATATTAATTTTTTTTATTGGCTTGTTTTTAGCAAATTTATTTAAAGTTGATAGAAGCTTAGGAATATTAATTGCTTCTGGAACTGCTATATGTGGCGCTACAGCAATGGCAGCAATTTCACCTCTAATTAAAGCAAAGCCAAAAGATTTATTCGCTGCATTAACTATAATTTTTGTATTTAACGCTATAGCAATTGGAATATTTCCTTTAATTGGAGCAGCAACCGGTATGAATTTCAAAAGCTTTGGGGCATGGTCTTCAATGGCTGTTCATGATACAGGTTCTGTTATAGGCACGGCAATGGCCTTTGGAGGTGCTGCAGTTGAGACAGCAACAATACTTAAACTTAGCAGAACTATTTGGTTAATACCTTTAATTATAATCTTAGGAATTTTTTATCAAAATAAATCAAAACCTAAATTCCCAATTTTCATTTTATTATTTATCATTGCTATAGCTTCAGGGACTATTCTTGAGTTCAATCAAAATACAATTTTTTTTATAGATTCAATTAGTAAGATTTTTTTAATCGCAGCTCTTTTTTGTATTGGAACTCAAATAACACTTGAAGCTATTAAAGAAATAAATTTGAAAAATTTTTTATTTGCATTAAGTTTATGGATGATCGCGTTAGTGCTTTCATATTTAATAATCAATTTGTTTATATAACTGGAGAGAATATGTTTAGTCATGTAATGGTAGGCACAAATAATATTGAGGAGTCACGAATCTTTTATGACAGAATATTTGAGGTTCTCGGAGGAGGACCTGGAAAACTGTACCCGAATCTTACAGGACAAAAAAGATATTTTTATAATTTAGACGGAACGAGTTTTTGTATTACTGAGCCAATAGATGGTCAGCCTGCAACAGTTTCAAATGGAGCAACAGTGGGATTTAATATTGAAAATATTGAACAAGGTGATGCATGGCACAAAGCAGGAATAGAAAATGGAGGTACCTCTATTGAGGAACAACCAGGTATTCGAGATTATGGAAAATTTAAAATGTACTTAGCTTACTTAAGAGACCCAACTGGAAATAAATTATGTGCCGGGCTTTTGATTAAGTAAAAGATTTCAATATACTTTTTAATCCACTCATAATGCTTGGGTTTCCATCAAAGCATTTAATTGATTCATCAGGTTTATTCCAATTATTTGCTGATTTTGTAAAAAAGTTTGAATCAATTGTTATCCAGCTTGAGTCATCTAAGGTTCCAGCTTTGACATAGAGAATTCGAGATATCTCCTTTGAGTAACTTAGTATTCCTGAGCCGCAATTCGGACAAAAGCCTCTTCTAACATGAGAACCAGAAGAGCCTTTACTCTCAAAGAACTTAAGTTCACCATTAAGATCTACATACTTTTTTGCAATAAACAATATTGTCGCTTTGCCAGAACCTGTTGTTCTTTGACAGTCTTTGCAATGACAATGATGGGCAGATATAACCTTATTCTTATCTAGAGTATAAGTAATGTCTCCGCATTGACATCTACCAGCTTCAATACTAGATTCTTTGTTCATATAAGAAGATAAACTCCAAGATCAATCATAAAATAAAATCCAGCTAAAAATCCAATAGCCCAAGGTATGCTTCTTGGACTTGGATTTTTTTCAGTAGCTATTTTGTAATACAAAATCATATGAGCAATTCTTGCTAGAGCATATATCCATATTATTATTGAAAGCTTTAGTGGACCATAGCCTGAAAACATTGCTAAAAATGCCATACCTAATA
>LUMT01000753.1_pt1 | contig 16637 bp, 15 predicted proteins | sample 729741 | NCBI WGS metagenome assembly LUMT01 (sample SAMN03860299, study PRJNA289734) | marine metagenome | biome: seawater column; feature: ocean; material: water; isolation source: Red Sea water column Station 192 - depth 50m | place: Saudi Arabia: Red Sea | collected 2011-10-15 | depth 50 m
TTTTTAGTTTTTTTTAAAACTAATATAATGGTTGAAGCTTTGCTTTTTAGGGTTTATGATATGCGCTCATATAGCTCAGCAGGTAGAGCACTTCCTTGGTAAGGAAGAGGTCACCGGTTCAAATCCGGTTATGAGCTCCAAACATAGAGGTAATTATGGCTAGAGAAAAATTTGATAGAAGCTTGCCACACATAAACGTGGGTACAATTGGACACGTTGATCATGGTAAGACAACGTTAACAGCAGCACTTACAAAAGTGTGTGCTGATACATTTGGTGGTGAAGCAGTCGCTTTCGAGGGTATTGATAATGCACCTGAAGAGAAAGAAAGAGGCATAACTATTGCAACATCACACGTAGAATATAGTAGTGATCAAAGACATTATGCTCACGTTGACTGTCCAGGTCACGCTGACTATGTCAAAAATATGATTACTGGTGCCGCTCAGATGGACGGCGCTATATTAGTAGTTAGTGCGGCTGATGGCCCAATGCCACAAACAAGAGAACATATACTTCTGGCTAAACAGGTTGGGGTTCCAAATATTGTTGTCTATCTAAATAAAGCAGACATGGTTGATGATGAAGAACTCATTGAACTTGTGGAAATGGAAGTTCGTGAATTGCTTAACAAATACGATTTTCCTGGCGATGATACTCCAATCATAAAAGGAAGTGCGCTTAAAGCTTTAGAAGGTGACGCTAAGTACGTAGAAAGTGTTGTTGAACTAGTAAAATCTCTTGATTCTTACTTCCCAGAACCTGAAAGACCTATTGATAAGCCTTTTTTAATGCCTATCGAGGATGTGTTTACTATTTCAGGTAGAGGTACTGTTGTGACAGGGAGAGTTGAAAGAGGAATCGTCAAGACAGGTGACGAGTTGGAGATTGTTGGGATTAAAGATACCGCAAAAACAACTTGTACTGGTGTTGAAATGTTCAGAAAAACACTTGACGAAGGTCGAGCAGGAGAAAATTGTGGTGTGCTACTAAGAGGAACAGAAAGAGATGACGTTGAAAGAGGTCAAGTTCTTGCTATTCCAGGTTCAGTGAAGCCACATACAAAATTTACTGCAAAGATCACTGTTTTAAGTAAAGAAGAAGGTGGAAGACATACACCATTCTTTAAAGGTTATAGACCACAATTTTATTTCAGAACTACTGATGTTACTGGTGAAGTTAATTTACCTGACGGTGTTGAAATGGTTATGCCAGGCGATACCGTTGACGAACTTAACTGTGAACTTATCGCTCCAATTGCTATGGAAGAGGGATTAAGCTTTGCTGTAAGAGAAGGTGGTAGAACTGTAGGCGCAGGAATTGTGCTTAAGATTGTTGCCTAAATTTTTAAAGGTTTCTTTAGAAGGTTATAATAGGAGATCGCAAAGGCCTGTAGCTCAATTGGCAGAGCGGCGGTCTCCAAAACCGCAGGTTGTGGGTTCGATTCCCTCCAGGCCTGCCATTTAAAACAATGAACAGCACTCTTAATAATATTCTCTGGATTTCTTCCCTAATATTAGGGTTTGCAGCTGTTATATTATTCACTTACTTAGAAGATCTCGGTTTGCTATATCGAGTGCTTATATTAAGTGGTTTATTATTTGCTTCCTTGGGGCTACTTTCTAGAACTGAATTTGGCAAAAATGCAATGAAGCTTATAGTTGATGCAAGAACAGAGGTTTCTAAGGTTGTCTGGCCTGGAAGAGGCGAAACAACTCAAATGACTGTCGTAGTTTTAATAATGATTTTGATTCTAGCTTTGGTTTTTTGGGGTCTAGACTCATTATTATCATTTCTTTCAAAATTTATTCTGAGTTAAATTATGGACTGGTATATCATTCAAGCCTATTCAAACTGTGAAAAAAAAGTTAAAGCAGCACTAGAAGAGCGCATAGATATATCAGGACTATCTTCAAAGTTTGGTGAAATTATGATTCCTACTGAACAGGTAACAGAGTTAAAAAAAGGTCAAAAAAAACAAATCGAAAGAAAGTTTTTTCCTGGATATATGCTTGTACAGATGGAATTAGATGATGATACATGGCACTTAGTTAGAAAGACACCGAATGTAATGGGTTTTCTAGGTGGAAATAAAACTAGACCAAGCCCACTCACTGAAAATGAATTAAATAAAATAGTAAATAGAGTTGATGAAGCTGTAGAGCAGCCAAAATTCAAAACAGTTTTTGAATCCGGAGAAACTGTGAGAATAAACGATGGGCCATTTAATGATTTTAATGGTGTTGTTGAGGAAGTTGACTATGAGAAAAATCTTATTAAAGTTTCTGTAAGTATTTTTGGTAAATCCACTCCTGTAGAATTAAATTTCTCGCAAGTAGAAAAGGTATAAGAATGGCAAAAGAAGTGATGACAATAATAAAACTGCAAGTTCCTGCAGGAGGTGCAAATCCAAGTCCACCAGTTGGGCCAGCTTTGGGCCAACATGGACTGAATATAATGGATTTTTGTAACGCCTTTAACGAAAAAACTAAGGAAGTTGAAAAAGGTCTGAAAGTTCCTGTAGAGATTACAGTTTTTGAAGACAGAACATTTACATTCATAACAAAATCACCTCCAGCATCAATTTTATTGAAAAAAGCTGCTTCAATTCCTAAAGGAAGCGGAGAGCCAAATAGAACAAAAGTGGCAAGAATTTCTTTAGAAAAAGTTAAAGAAATAGCTGAGATGAAGATGGAAGATTTAAATTCAAATGATATTGAATCTGCTATAAAAGTAATAAGTGGTACGGCTAGAAGTATGGGTATCGAAATTAAAGGAGTTTCAGATTCTGGTCAAGAAATAGCAGCGCCAGAAGAAGCAGTACCAGCAGACGCTACAGCAGAAGATGCAGCACCAGCAGAAGATGCAGCACCAGCAGAAGATGCATCTGAAGATGCTCCAGCTGATGAGAAAGAAGAAGAGTCAAAATAATTATGAAAGAAACAAAATACAAAAAAGCCATAGGTGCTCTTGACGAAGATAAAAGTTATAGCACTGAAGAAGCGCTGGAATTAATTCTGAAACAGCCAAAAAGAAAATTTCAAGAAACTGTTGATATTTCAGTATGGTTAGGAATAGATCCAAAGAAATCTGAGCAAAACATACGAGGTTCTCTAACTCTTCCAAACTCATTGGGTAAAGAAGTTAAAGTTGCGGCCTTCGTAGATTCGGATAAAGCCGATGAGGCAAAAAAAGGCGGAGCAGATTTTATTGGATTAGATGATTTGATAGAAAAATATAAAGACGGAAATATAGACTTTGACGTTGCTATCACTACTCCAGATCAAATGAAGAATGTATCTAAACTTGCAAAAGTTTTGGGTCCTAAAGGTTTAATGCCAAGCCCTAAATCCGGGACTGTTACGGAGAATATAGATAAAGCTGTCAAGGAAATAAAACATGGACAAGTAAGGTTTAAAGCAGAACAAGAAGGTATAGTGCAAGGCACTATTGCAAATGTGAGTATGAAAAAAGCTCAACTTAAAGAAAATTTTGATTCTTTTATTAATGAACTTAAAAGATTGAAACCTGCTTCTTCAAAAGGAATATATTTTAAAAGTGTTTTTCTCTCGACAACTATGGGTCCAGGGTATAGAATTGACACTTCTCAATTTTGAGATATCAAAGACTGTAGGTGCCTTGCTTAATTTCCTACATAGATAAATCAAAAGATTATCTATTTATGTCTTTAGTAAAAATGTAAAAATGGCTTTAAGTGTAGATGATAAAAAAAGAATCGTAGCGGACATTAGCAGCTTTGCTAATGATTCAAGCTCATTAGTTCTTGCAGATGCAAGGGGATTAAATGTTTCTGAAGCCAATCAACTAAGATCGGAAGGTCATAAATCAAACGTAAAATTTGTTGTAGTTAAAAATACATTGGTCAAACTAGCATTTAAAGGAACAACATACGAAGGTTTAGATGACTATCTAATAGGACCCACAATGTTAGGTTTTTCTTATGATGAACCAGGTGCAGCAGCAAAAATTCTTAGAAAATATTCAAAGTCGAACGAAAACCTAACAATAAAAGGTTTATCGGTTGATGGAGTGCATCTCGAAGGCTCAGAAATAGACAAATTAGCCTCATTACCAACATTTAATGAAGCTATTTCAAAAATTGCTGGACTTTTGAAGGCACCTTTGGGTAAAATTGCATCTCTCATGAATGAGATTCCTTCAAAGTTTGCAAGAACCCTTCATGGTGTTAAAGAGCAAAAAGGTTAAGGAGATATAATGGCAACGAAAGAAGAAATATTAGAATCTATATCCAAAATGTCTGTAATGGACCTTGTGGATCTTATTAAAGAAATCGAAGAAAAATTTGATGTATCAGCTGCGGCAGTAGCAGCTCCAGTTGCAGTCGCTGCAGGCGGTGCAAGTGCGGAAGCTGGTGGTGAGGCCGCTGAAGAAAAAAGTTCATTTGACGTCGTATTAACTGCTTCAGGAGATAAGAAGGTAGCAGTTATTAAAGCTGTTAGAGCGGCTACAGATCTTGGACTAAAAGAAGCTAAAGATTTAGTCGATGGTGCTCCCAAAACTGTGAAACAAGGAGCAAAAAAAGATGAAGCTGAAGCTTTGGTTGCTGCTTTACAAGAAGCAGGAGCTCAAGCAGAAATGAAATAATCTTATATAATAAAAATTGTAAGGCCCTATAAATAATTAATGACATACTCTTTTACTGAGAAAAAACGAATTAGAAGACAATTCGGTACACTCCCTGATGTCATGGAGTTGCCATATCTTGTTAAAACACAAACTGATTCATATCGTGATTTTCTTCAGGCCTCAAGCGATCCTGATAAAAGAGATAATAAAGGCTTAGAAGAAGTCTTCAGATCGATATTTCCTATCAATAGTGCTTCTCAAAATGCTGCGCTTGATTATGTTAGTTATGAGCTTGAAGATTGTTTATATACTCCAGAGGAATGCAGGCTAAAAAGTATATCTTATGCAGCAAAATTACATGTAAACCTTCAACTAAGGTTAATGGATAAAAATACACAATATAAAACTGTTAAAGAAAAGGGAATAAGCCCAGACCGAGTTTTTCTTGGTGAAATTCCTCTCATGACAAAAGATGGAAGTTTTGTTGTTAATGGAACTGAAAGAGTTGTGGTATCCCAACTACATAGATCACCTGGCGTGTTTTTTGATCACGACAAGGGCAAAACTCATGCCTCTGGAAAAGTACTGTATGCAGCAAGAATTATCCCTTACAGAGGCTCTTGGCTGGATTATGAATTTGATGCAAAAGATTTAATTTATGCTCGAATAGATAGAAAAAGAAAATTTCCCGCAACTGCAATTTTAAAGGCTTTAGACCTTTCGGATATAGAAATTTTAAATGCTTTTTATGAGTCCCTAGATGTGGAAATAAAAAATAAGAAAATTTATCTAAATGTTGATCCTGAAAATTTCAAAGGAAAGGCTTTTGACTTTGACCTTAAAGTAGGAAATTTAGAAGTTGTATCGGGGAAAAGAATAAATGCAAAAGTTGCAAATGAACTAGAAAAACAAAAAAACAAAAGCATTGAAATAGACTTTGATAATTTTATAGATCAAACAATTGCGGAAGACATCATTGACAAAGAATCAGGAGAGGTCCTCGTTGCAGCAAATACAAAACTTGATAAAACAACATTAAAGAAATTAATTGAAAGTGATTTTAGTTTCAAAATTCTCTATATAAATAGTATCGATAGTGGGTCATATATTGCTGATACATTAAGAAATGATCCAAGCACTAATAGACTTGAAGCGCTAGTTGATATTTACAGAATGTTGAGACCTGGAGAGCCTCCAACAAAAGAATCAACTGAAGTTTTATTTAATAACCTTTTCTTTTCCGAGGATAGATATGACTTATCAGATGTTGGAAGGATGAAATTAAATTGGAGATTAAAAATTGAGGATAGATCGGATGTTCACGTTCTAACAAAAGAAGATATTATTGCTGTTCTAAAGAAACTAGTTGATATAAGAAATGGTAAAGATACTGTGGATGACATTGATCATTTAGGTAACAGAAGAATTAGATCTGTTGGAGAGATGACAGCTAATCAATTAAGAATTGCCCTTGTAAGAGTTGAGAGGGCTGTAAAAGATAGATTAGGAATGGCTGAAACTGAGGGTTATAAACCCTCAGACCTTATAAATGCTAAACCTATAACTGCTGCATTTAAGGAATTTTTTGGTTCAAGTCAGTTATCTCAATTTATGGATCAAAATAATCCTTTATCAGAAATTACACACAAAAGAAGAGTTTCAGCTTTAGGCCCTGGTGGATTATCAAGAGAAAGAGCGGGTTTTGAGGTACGAGATGTTCATCCCACACATTATGGTAGAGTTTGTCCGATTGAAACTCCTGAAGGTCCTAATATTGGACTAATTAATTCTTTATCATCTTACGCAAGGACTGATAGATATGGTTTTATTGAAACTCCATATAGAGTTGTAAAAGAGGGAAAAGTCACTGATGAGATAATTTATCTCTCTCCAATAATGGAGAGTAACCACTATATTGCGCAGGCAAATGTTGAGCTCGACAAAAAAGGAAAATTCACATCAGATTTTGTAACAGCAAGACATCAAGGTGAAACAAGTTTAACAAGCGTTGGAATGATTACATTAATGGATGTATCACCAAAACAAGTCCTATCTGTTGCTGCATCACTAATACCATTTTTAGAAAATAACGATGCCAACAGAGCACTCATGGGATCAAACATGATGAGACAGGCAGTACCTAAACTTATTCCTCAAAAACCTTTGGTAGGAACTGGTTTAGAAAGACAAGTTGCAAGAGATTCAGGTGTATGTGTTGTTGCAAATAACTCTGGAGTTGTTGATTCAGTTGATGGTGGAAGAATAGTTATAAAAGTTTCTAGTGGGGATAGTGTAAGTGTTGATATATATAATCTCGTTAAATATACAAGATCGAACCAAAACACATGCATAAATCAAAGACCGCTTGTTAAAAAAGGAGATGTTGTAAAAGCAGGTGACATTATAGCTGACGGGCCATCAATAGATCTTGGAGAGTTAGCAATTGGACAGAATATGAGAATAGCTTTTATGCCATGGAACGGATTTAATTATGAAGATTCTATTTTAGTTTCAGAAAGGGTTGTTCAAGAGGATAGACTTACAAGCATTCATATCCAAGAACTCACTTGCACAACAAGAGACACAAAACTTGGTATGGAAGAAATTACTTCAGACATCCCAGGTGTAAGCGAATCAGCTTTATCAAAATTAGATGAAAATGGAATTGTTTATGTTGGAGCAAAAGTAGAGGCTGGAGATATTTTAGTTGGGAAAGTTACGCCAAAAGGTGAAACACAACTATCACCTGAAGAAAAATTACTTAAAGCTATATTTGGAGAGAAGGCATCAGATATTAAAGACACTTCATTGAGAGTGCCGTCAAGTGTAAGTGGAACAGTTATTGATGTTCAAATCTTTACACGAGATGGAGTTGATAAAAATCCGCGTGCTAAAAGTAATGAAGATCTAATGATGTCTGAATTTAGCAAAGATTTAGATGATGAAATGCGAATTGTTACTAATTCACTTAAAAATACAATCATTCAAGCTTTAAAGAAAGAGAATTTAATAAAAGCAAAAGGGAAATTAACTCAAGAGTCATTGGAAGAAATGGATTTAGCAGCCGAATTACAGAACTTCAAAAAAATGTTTCAGATCAATTCAAAAAATACCAAGCTGAAAATAAAGAAAAAATGAATATCTTTAAGCAAAAAGTTGCTGGTGGAAATGATTTGGCTCCAGGTGTACTTTCTGTTATTAAAGTTTATTTAGCTGTAAAAAGAAAAATACAAGCAGGCGATAAGCTTGCTGGAAGACATGGTAATAAAGGTGTTATTTCAAGCATTGTTCCAGTTGAGGATATGCCCTACGATGAAAACGGTGAACCAGTAGATATAATTCTGAATCCTCTTGGTGTACCGTCAAGAATGAATGTAGGTCAGATTTTAGAGACGCACTTAGGGCTTGCTTCAAAAGGTCTTGGTAACCTGATTGATAAGATGCTTAAAAATAAAGAAAAATTAGATAAAGTTAAGAAAGTTTTAAATGATATATATTCTTTTGGACCTAGAACTAAAGACGATGTTGGTTCAATGAAAGATATTGAGCTTAAGGAACTTTCAGAAAACTTGAAAGATGGTGTTCCATTTGCAACACCAGTTTTTGATGGAGCAAATGAACACCAAATAAAAGAACTTCTTAAATATGCTGGGCTACCTGAAAGCGGCCAATTTGATTTATATGATGGACGAACAGGTGAAAAATTTGATAGGCCAGTCACTGTTGGTTATATGTATATGTTGAAACTTAATCACCTAATCGATGACAAGATGCACGCCAGATCTACAGGTTCATATAGTCTTGTTACACAACAACCTTTGGGAGGAAAAGCTCAATTTGGTGGACAAAGGTTTGGGGAAATGGAAGTTTGGGCTCTTGAGGCTTATGGTGCTGCCTATACTCTGCAAGAAATGTTAACAGTTAAATCGGATGACATAATTGGAAGATCAAAAGTTTATAAAAATATCGTAGACGGTAACTATGAGGTTGATTCAGGTGTACCAGAATCATTTAACGTTTTAAGTAAAGAAATTAAGGCTCTTGGCCTTAATCTTGAGTTGGAGGACTCATCAGAGGAATAACATGCAAGACATAATTAAAAATATTAATAAGAGTTCAAAAAGAAATTTTGATCTAATATCTTGTGGTTTAGCTTCACCGCAAATGATCAGATCTTGGTCTTGGGGCGAAGTAAAAAAACCAGAGACCATAAATTATAGAACCTTCAAACCTGAAAGAGATGGTCTTTTTTGTGCAAGGATATTTGGACCTGTCAAAGATTTTGAATGTCTTTGTGGAAAATATAAAAGAAGAAAACATAGAGGTGTTATTTGTGAAAAATGTGGTGTAGAAGTAACTGCAACAAAAGTAAGACGTGAGAGAATGGGGCATATTGAGCTAGCCTCTCCTGTTGCTCATATTTGGTTCTTAAAATCTCTCCCATCTCGAATAGGTCTCTTCCTTGATATGACTCTAAGAGAAATAGAAAGAGTTCTTTATTACGAAAGTTACGTTGTTGTTGAGGCAGGGATAACTGATCTCACAAAAGGACAACTTCTCACTGAAGAGGAATACTCCGAAGCTTTAGATGAATATGATGACGACTTTACAGCACTCATGGGTGCAGAAGCTATTCAAATTCTACTCACTGATGTAGATATGGAAAAAGAAACACAAATTATTAAAGAAGAATTAAATACAAGTGGTTCCGAGACAAAAATTAAAAAACTTCAAAAAAGACTGAAATTGATGGAGGCCTTTAAAGAAAGTGGTCAAAAACCTGAATGGATGATAATGAATGTTTTGCCAATTTTACCTCCAGACCTAAGACCACTAGTTCCATTAGATGGTGGAAGATTTGCAACATCTGACTTAAATGATTTATACAGAAGAGTAATAAATAGAAATAACAGGTTAAAGAGACTTCTTGAACTAGGAGCTCCAGAAATCATTGTTAGAAATGAAAAAAGAATGCTGCAAGAGTCAGTTGATGCTTTGCTTGACAATGGAAGAAGAGGTAGAGCTATTCTTGGAACAAACAAAAGACCATTAAAATCCCTTGCAGATATGATTAAAGGCAAACAAGGAAGATTTCGTCAGAATCTATTAGGTAAGAGAGTTGATTATTTAGAACAAAAGGGTATAACGGTCACAATAAAAGCTTCAAAACAATTAGTAGAAGAGGAAGCACCAGAGGTCTGGGATTGTTTAGATGAGGTGATAAGGGAACATCCTGTGCTATTAAACAGAGCTCCAACTTTACATAGGCTTGGCATTCAGGCATTTGAGCCAATTCTTATTGAGGGCAAGGCAATTCAATTGCATCCTCTTGTATGTGTTGCATTTAATGCAGACTTTGATGGAGATCAAATGGCTGTACACGTTCCTTTATCCTTAGAAGCTCAACTGGAGGCAAGGGCATTAATGATGTCAACAAACAACATACTTTCACCTGCAAGTGGAGAGCCAATAATACAACCAAATCAAGATGTAGTTTTAGGGGTTTATTACTTAACTAAAGAGGATAAAGATGTAGAAGAAAAGACAAGGACATTTGTTGATGTTCATGAGGTTAAAAGAGCATATTTAGAGAAACAAGTAAGTCTTCATTCAAAAGTAAATGTACGAATTAAAAAAGCTGAGGGTTCAAAAATTGTCTCAACTACAGTTGGAAGATGCTTATTTTTTGAAATCATGCCGCAGGAATTAGATTTCGAAGAAGTAAATAAAACATTTAAGAAAAAAGATATTCTTAAACTTATTTACAAAGTTTACAGAGATTTTGGTCTAAAAGAATCTGTTCTATTTGCAGATAAGTTGATGTATCTAGGGTTTGAATATTCAACTACTTCTGGAGCTTCAATTGGTGTAAATGACTTTGAGATCCCTGATGACAAAAATGAAATTATCTCTAAAGCAGAATCAGAAGTTAAAAATATTGAGCAACAGTTTGAATCAGGACTTCTAACAAAAGGAGAGAAATACAATAAAATTATTGATATCTGGTCAAGGACTAATGAAAAGGTTGCATCTTCAATGATGAAAGCTCTTGGTGATAAAGTAGAGGTTGATAAAAATGGTAATGAGGAAGTAATTCCATCATTTAACAGTGTATTTATGTATGCAGATTCCGGAGCAAGAGGCTCCGCGGCACAAATACGACAGTTAGCTGGAATGAGAGGTCTTATGTCCAAACCTGATGGGAGTATTATTGAGAGTGCAATTACATCAAACTTCAGAGAGGGCCTATCGATGCTTGAATACTTTACTTCAACGCATGGTGCACGAAAAGGTCTAGCAGATACTGCTCTTAAAACAGCAAACTCTGGATATCTTACAAGAAGACTAGTAGATGTATCGCAGGATGTCGTAATAACAACTGATGATTGTGAAACTACTGAAGGAATAACAGTTGAGGCTATTATTGATGGTGCTTCTGTGATTCAAACCATTTCAGAAAGAATTCTTGGCAGGGTTTTACAAGAGGATATTAAAAAAGATGGGAAAGTTTTATTTGAAAAAGGACATTTATTTGATGAAGAGTCAGCAGAGGTAGTGCAGAATTCAGGGATCAAAAAAGTAAAAATTCGCTCACCAATTACATGCGAGGCATCTCTTGGTTTGTGCGCAAAATGTTATGGGAGAGATTTAGCTCGTGGACACTTAGTTCATGTAGGTGAGTCTGTAGGAGTTGTAGCAGCACAATCAATTGGAGAGCCTGGTACTCAACTTACAATGAGGACATTCCATATAGGTGGTGCCGCTTCAGGTTCAGCTGAAGACGATTCAATAACAACGCTTCGTGGTGGAAAAATAGTTTTTGATGCATCACTAAAGACGGTTGAAAAGAAAAATGGAGAAGCAATTGTTATCTCCAGAAACGCTTATTTAACTATACAAGATGACGATGAAAATCTTCTTGAAAAATATTCAATTCCTTATGGAGCAGAAATTCTTCATACAAACAATACAAAGGTCGACCCTGGAACACTTATTGCAAAGTGGGATCCTCTTACTCTACCTATTATTTCAGAGCAAGAGGGAACAATTGTTTTTGCTGATCTAACAGAGGATGTAACTATGAAAGTTGATATTGACGAATTGACAGGATCAACTAAGAGAGAAGTTATTGATGTTAATGAAAGGCCACTAAAAGGAAAAGGAATGACACCAACAATTAGCGTTCTCAATGATAAGAAAAAAGCTCTTGCAACTTATACGCTTCCTTCAAAATCAATTTTGATGAAAAACAACAGTAATAAGGTTTCTAAGGGAGAATTTATAGCTAGAGTACCTGTCGAAGGAACAAAAACAAAAGACATTACAGGTGGTTTGCCAAGAGTTGCAGATTTATTCGAGGCAAGAAAACCTAAAGATGGTGCAATTTATTCTGAACTTTCTGGAGTGCTTTCGTATGGAAAAGAAACTAAGGGACGTAAAAGACTTGTGATTACACCAGAAAAGGGTGAGCCGTGGGAAGTTATGGTTCATAAATACAGAGCTGTTTCCTTCTTAGAAGGAGACACTGTTCAAAGAGGTGATATTCTTTGTTACGGACCTACCGATACACACAGCTTATTGCATTTACATGGTGTTGAAGAATTAGCTAAACACTTAATATCTGAAGTTCAGGATGTATATAGATTGCAAGGCGTTGTTATTAACGACAAACATATTGAAGTAATAACAAGACAAATGCTGAAGAAAGTTACAGTTATTGATTCAGGAGATAGCGGTTTCATTGAAGGGGATGTCTTAGAAATTGCAAAAGTAAGAGCTGAAAATAAAACTTTAGAGGATTCAGGTAAAAACCCTGTTAAATTTGAGAGAATGCTGCTAGGGATAACAAAAGCAGCGTTATCGACTGATTCATTTATATCGGCAGCTTCTTTCCAGGAAACTACAAGGGTTTTAACTGAAGCGGCTGTCACAAGCAGAAAAGATATCTTAAAAGGTTTAAAAGAAAATGTAGTTGTTGGTAGATTAATTCCTGCTGGAACAGGGTTTGCAGCAAATCAAAAAGCAAGTGTATCTTCAGAAGAAATACAAGATATTGAAGAGGCATTGAAAAAAGAACTTCTAGAGAGCTTTCAGTAAATATTGACCGATGATATTCACTGCTATATTATTCTCCTTTTGATATGGCTACGATAAATCAATTAGTAAGGAAACCACGAAAAACTAAGCGTGCTAAGAGTGATGTTCCTGCACTTAAAAATTGCCCACAAAGAAGAGGGGTTTGCACACGTGTTTATACAACAACCCCAAAGAAACCTAATTCTGCTTTAAGAAAAGTTTGCAGAGTTAAACTTACCTCGAAATTTGAAGTTACATCTTACATTGGAGGTGAAGGTCATAATCTTCAAGAACACTCAGTAGTTCTTATAAGGGGTGGAAGAGTAAAAGATTTACCAGGTGTTAGATATCACACCGTGCGAGGCGCTCTAGATACTTCAGGAGTTGCAGATAGAAAGCAAGGTAGATCTAAATATGGAGCTAAGAAAGCTAAAAAATGAGAAGAAGAGCAGCTCCAAAAAGAAAAATAATTCCAGATTCAAAATACGAGAGTGAGCTTGTAGCTAAATTTATGAATCAACTTATGGTTGATGGAAAGAAGTCAATTGCTGAAAAAATTGTATACGGTGCATTTGATGAGTTAGAAAAGTCAGTACAAAAAGAAAGCCCAGTTGATGTGTTTAAAAAAGTTTTAGACCAAGTAGCACCGGTTGTTGAAGTTAGATCTAGAAGAATTGGAGGAGCTACATATCAAGTTCCTGTTGAAGTTAGAGCAAAAAGAAGAACTGCATTAGCGATGAGATGGTTGGTTGAAGCAGCTAGAAAAAGAAAAGAAAAATCAATGCCTGCAAGATTAGCTGCTGAGTTAAAAGAAGCAATGGATGGAAAAGGAGCAGCAGTAAAAAAGAAAGAGGATATGCATAAAATGGCTGAAGCAAATAAAGCTTTTTCACATTTCAGATTTTAAAAATGGCAAGAAAAACACCTTTAAACCGTTACAGAAATATAGGAATTTGTGCCCATGTTGATGCTGGTAAGACAACTACAACTGAAAGAGTTCTTTTCTATACTGGGATTTCACACAAAATTGGGGAAGTGCATGACGGAGCTGCAGTTATGGACTGGATGGAACAAGAACAAGAACGAGGAATAACTATTACATCTGCTGCAACAACATGCTTTTGGAAAGGTATGGATCAACAGTTTGAAGAACACAGAGTAAATATTATTGATACTCCTGGGCACGTAGATTTTACTATTGAGGTAGAGAGGTCATTAAGAGTTCTTGATGGAGCAGTTGTTGTTTTTTGTGGTTCCTCGGGTGTTCAACCACAATCTGAAACGGTTTGGAGACAGGCAAACAGATATGAGGTTCCACGAATTGTTTTTGTAAACAAAATGGATAGAGCTGGAGCTGACTTTGAAAGAGTTGTAGGACAAATTAGAGAAAGATTAGGTGCGACAGTCGTTCCTATTCAATACAACATTGGAGCTGAAGACGATTTTAAAGGTGTTATTGATCTTATAAAAATGAAAACAATTACTTGGAATGAAGCTGATAAAGGATCTACTTTCGAATATACAGATATACCTGAAGAGCTTAATTCAAAATGCCAGTCCCTAAGAGAGGAATTAGTCGAAGCAGCTGCAGAAGCAAATGAAGATTTAATGGAAAAATATTTAGAAACATCAGACTTATCAGAGGAAGAAATAAAAAAAGGCCTAAGAGAAAGAGTTTTATCAAACGAAATAACTTTAGCATTATGCGGCTCAGCATTTAAAAATAAGGGAGTTCAAGCAGTTTTAGATGCAGTTATTGAATTTTTACCAGCTCCAGATGAAGTTAAGGCATCCTTTTGTAGGCAATCTTACTTTCGTAAGAGTTTATTCTGGCGTTCTGTCTCAAGGTGATGGCGTTATCAATACAGTTAAAGATGATAAAGAAAGAATTGGAAGAATGGTACAAATGCACTCCAACAACAGAGAGGAAATAAAAGAGGTTAGAGCAGGCGATATTGCTGCTTGTATAGGTCTTAAGAACGTAACTACTGGTGATACACTTTCAGATGAGAAAAACTTAGTTGTTCTTGAAAGGATGGAATTTCCGGAACCAGTTATTTCAATTGCTGTTGAGCCAAAAACTAAAGACGACCAAGAAAAAATGGGTTTAGCATTGGGTAAATTAGCCCAAGAGGATCCATCTTTCCGCGTAGCTACTGATGAGGAATCTAACCAGACAATAATATCAGGTATGGGCGAGCTCCACCTTGATATAATTGTCGACAGAATGAAGTTGAAGCTAAATATGCAAAACAGTCAGGTGGTAGAGGCCAATATGGACATGTTCTTATGAGAATGGAACCTAGCGAAGAGGAATTTGAATTTATTGATGAAATCAAAGGGGGAGTCATACCAAAAGAGTATATTCCTGCAGTTTCTAAAGGTGTTAAAGAACAACTTCAAAATGGTGTTATAGCAGGATATCCACTACAAGGAGTAAAGGTGACACTATATGATGGCTCATATCATGATGTCGATTCAAGTGAAATGGCTTTTAAATTAGCTGGGTCAATGGCAGCTAAAGATGGTGCTATGAAGGCAAAACCTATACTACTAGAGCCAATGATGGATGTAGAAGTTGTAACTCCTGAAGATTATATGGGTGATGTAGTAGGAGATTTAAATAGACGAAGAGGACAGGTTCAAAATATGGAAGATATCCCTTCAGGAAAGGCTATTAAAGCACTTGTTCCCCTTGCAGAAATGTTCGGTTATGCAACAGATTTAAGATCTGCAACACAAGGAAGAGCAACATACACTATGGAGTTTCAAAAATATCTAGAAGTTCCTTCAAATTTAACCGAAGAAATAATCAATAAGAATTAGTCAAATCCTTTGACAGCACATATCTAAAGCCCTAAAATTGTGGTCTTTCGGTATGAATTGATAGTATGGAACAGCAAAAAATTAGAATTAAATTAAAGGCTTTTGACCACAAATTAGTCGATAAATCTACTAAGGAAATAGTCGAGACCGTAACAAAGACTGGGGCCAAAGTTATTGGACCTATTCCACTGCCTGTAAAAAAAGAAAGACTGACAATTCTAATTTCTCCACATAAAGATAAAGATGCAAGAGATCAATATGAGACTAGGACTCATAAACGTCTTTTCGATATCATTAACCCAACAGAACAAACTGTTGATGCACTTATGCGATTAGATATTGCAGCAGGTGTTGATGTAAAAATTACCCTTAATTAAAATGCTTGGTCTGGTTGGTTTAAAAAAGGGTATGTCGCGTGTCTTTAAAGATGATGGAAACTCTATTCCTGTAACAGTAATCAAAATCGAAGATAGTAAAATAGTCCAAAGAAAATCCCAAGAAAAAGATGGTTACTTTGCTGTGCAAGTCAATTATGGGTCTAAGAAAAAAGTATCAAAAAGTTTAGAAAAAAAATTCACAACAAAGAATAAGGGATACTTAACCGAATTCAGTGTTTCAGAAACTGAATTTAATGAATTAAAAGAAGCCAAAAAACTCTCTTTAAAAGGGTTTACAGAAAATTCTAAGGTTGATGTATCAGGAATATCGAAAGGAAAAGGTTTTTCTGGAGTAGTTAAAAGGCATAATTTTAAGACACAAGATGCTACACACGGAAATTCATTATCACACAGAGCACCAGGTTCGATTGGTCAATGTCAATTTCCTGGAAGAGTTTTTAAAGGAAAGAAAATGGCAGGACAATATGGAAATACTAAAGTTACTATTCAAAATTTAGAAATCGAAAAAATAGATTATGACGAAAATCTTATTTTGGTCAAAGGGTCAGTACCTGGACCAATAGGAACTTTTTTAAAGATTACACCATCTATAAAAGATAGTGATTCTGAATTTTCTGTTTTGAATATGCTCTCTACAGAGGCAAAACCAGAAGAAAAACCAGAAGCAGAAGCTAAACCAGAAGAAAAACCAGAAGAAGCAGAAGCTAAACCAGAAGCTAAACCAGAAAC
>LUMT01000709.1_pt1 | contig 16467 bp, 16 predicted proteins | sample 729741 | NCBI WGS metagenome assembly LUMT01 (sample SAMN03860299, study PRJNA289734) | marine metagenome | biome: seawater column; feature: ocean; material: water; isolation source: Red Sea water column Station 192 - depth 50m | place: Saudi Arabia: Red Sea | collected 2011-10-15 | depth 50 m
CATTAATATTGACGTTAACTTGAATCGAGTTATTTTCCTGTATTAAAGTTACTACATCACTATTAAGCATATAGGATCCAAAGTAAGTTGCTGAATTCATTTCAATGAATCTTTCAGAACCTAGCATAGACATTGAGGGAGAATTGATTTGTGATGAGGAATCTCCATAAAGTCTATGAACAAATAATATTTCAAGATTTGTCGAATCAACATTTTTTACTTCAATATTGATTGTCTTTGAGTTTAAAATTCCATCAAGATTATATGGTTTATTCAAATTATCAAAAGATGGAATGTTACCATTATCAATGTAGTCTTTACACAACATGGAGTTTAACTCTGCTTCAGTTCCATAAGATTCTAATAAATTCATTTTATTCGATAGAATCAACCAATATTCCCATTCATTTAATGCAGATCCCGGAGTAGGTAATATTTTATTTTGCATTAGCGTTCTCATTTCAAGATTTGTGAATGTACCTTCCTTTTCACCAAATGTTGTTGTCGGAAGAATAATATCTGATAGTTCGGTTGTTTCATTTTTAAACAAATCAAGAGAAACTACAAAATCCGAATCAATTAATGCTTCCTTTATTTTATGGCTATAAATTGAATTATTTACGGGGTTGGAGCCTACTGTGAATACAATATTTTTTTTACTACTATCAAATTCTGTTACAAACTCATTTAGACCTTTCACAATATCTAAATTTTGTAATGCTCCAAGTGTGTTGCCTTTTGAAAAACAATTAAGTATTTTTAAATTAGAATTTTGATCTAAATGTTTAACCAATTGGAAAATTGGATTTACATTTTGAAGTGGAGAGGCTTTTCCTACAATAGCTAAAACATCTTTTCCATCAATATACTTGGATAAATTTGGTATATCTGATAGATCGACATTGAATTCAAAATTATTTGTGACAATATTTTCACCATAATATTCTTCCGAAAGTTGTTTGATTGCAGTATTTGTGTGGCCAAATATTAATAATTTTTTTCCATTTCTGACGGCCTGTTTAATCCTTAGATAAAGAGTTGGAAGATTGTCTTTAATATCTTGTGCCCACAAAATTATGGTGTCAGCCGAATCTAAATCTTTAATTTCTCCAAGTGAGTAATCATCATTGAAAAAACCATTGTATAAATAATCATCACTCAGATAAAAATTTGTAGTGCTAACTGTGTTTTCATTTTCAACTTTATTAAGATTTTCTGCAAATTTATTTAATGCATAATATTCTTCATTAGTAGAGTTGTGTCCGACTATAAAGCTTATGTTAGGATTTTCGCTTGTAAGTATTTCATTACTAATTAACTCCATAGTTTCGTTAATGGTTAATTCCTTGTTTGAATTTTTAACAAGTATTGGTGTTTCGATTCTCTTATCCGAATGTAAATATTCAAAGTTGTATCGCCCTTTGTCAGAAAGCCATCCTTGATTTGTAAATTCATTGTCCTCACCTAAAATCCTAAGCATCTTGTTCTGTGAGACATTTAATTCAACCGAGTCACCTACTGAAGAACAATTAGAGGTTGATGAAACTTTCTTTAAATCCCAAGGACGAGCTTTGAATCTGTAGGAAGATGATGTTAAAGCGCCAACTGGACAAATTTGTACTGTATTGCCTGAGAAGTATGATCTAAACGGCTCGTCAGGAAATGTATTTACTTGTGTCTTATTTCCTCTTTGTATAAATTCAATAAGTGGATCTCCAGATATTTCATCAGAAAATCGAGTACAACGAGCACATAAAATACACCTCTCCCTATCAAGTAAAATTATTTCTGAAATTGGAATAGGTTTTTCAAAATGTCTTTTGTCTTCTACAAATCTAGATTCTCCTGGACCATATGCCATTGTTTGATCTTGTAAAGGACATTCTCCAGCTTTATCACAAACCGGGCAGTCTAAAGGATGATTAATCAATAAAAACTCTAAAACTCCTTCTTGAGCTTTTTTTACAACATCAGATTCAGTGTCTACGACTAAATCTTCTGAAACTTTGGTTGTACATGATGGAACAAGAGCTTTACCTCTTGGAGTTTCAACCTCAACCAAGCACATACGACACATCCCAACAGGATCCATACGTTTATGCCAGCAGAACCTTGGTATGTGAATACCAGAATCTTCACAAGCTTCAATTATTAGCTGGTCGGGTTTTGAACTTATTTCAGAACCATTAACATTTATCTTTATTTGATCCGTCATTGTGTAATTGGAATTTTTGTTGGAAGCATATTTGTTATCTCCTCAGAAAAGTTATTTAGCAATGATGTTATTGGAGATACAGCTGAAGGACCAAGTGGACATATTGTTGTCATTTTTGGTGGCCAATCCAATCCAGGTGAAATATTGTCGCAAATATCAATCAACAAACTAATATCAGAAAGTCTACCTCTGCCGCTCGCAATTCTTTCTAAAATCATCTCTAGCCAAGTTGTCCCTTCTCTGCAGGGAGTACATTGACCACATGATTCATGAGCAAAAAAACTTACGATACTCTTAGCAGCATAAACTAAATTAGTATCTTCATCCATCACAACTACCGCACCAGAACCCAACATTGATCCTGCATTTGCAACATCATCAATTGTCATTTTTATATCTAACTGATCACCGGTGAACCATGGCGCTGAAGCACCTCCGGGAATATAAGCTTTGACATTTTTGTTATTTTTGATTCCTTTTCCAAATGTATCTATAAATTCACCAAAGCTTTGACCCATTTCAATTTCAAAATTTCCAGGATTATTTACGTGGCCTGACAAGCTAAAAATTCTTGTTCCAGTTGATCCTTCAACACCAAGTTTTGAATACTCTTTCCCCGAATTTTGAATTATCCAAGGAACTGAAGATATTGTTTCTACATTATTTACTAGTGTTGGTTTGTTGTATAGTCCCATTACTGCGGGAAAATAAGGTGGTTTAAGTCTTGGCTCTCCTCTTTTTCCTTCAAGTGAATTCAAAAGAGCTGTTTCTTCACCACATATATACGCTCCTGCTCCAAGATGAACTACTACATCCAAGGAAAAATTTGTTCCTAATATATTATTTCCCAAATATCCTTTTTCATATGCTTGCTCAACTGCATCCTGCACTCTTCTTGCTGGCTTAGCATACTCACCTCTTATGTAGATAAATGCTTTTTTGATGTTTGAAGCAAAGCATGTAATTATTACACCTTCAATTAGTTGGTGTGGATCTCTCTCAAGTAAAATTCTATCTTTGAATGTACCGGGTTCGGATTCATCACCATTAATTACAAGATACCTGTCCTCATTTTCTGCTAAAAAACCCCACTTTACTCCTGTTGGAAAGCCTGCTCCTCCACGACCCCTTATGTTTGAATCCTTAATCTCATTAATAACATTCTCGGGATTGTCTTCTTTTAAAACTTTTTTGAGTGCACTATAACCATTATTTTTCTCATAAATTTCAATCTGATGGCTATCTTCAGGAAATTCACGCATATGCTTTGTAAGTAATAAAGTTTCTTTCATTAGCTTTTTTCCTTAGCAGTACCGATATTTTGAAATCCCGGAACAGAATAAGATGAACCTGTATTGTCTTTAATTGCCCAGTCAAATGACTTTACACCTCCAAATTTCTCTTGAAGTTCTTCAGCTACAATTATTTCTGGTCGTTCTTCTTTGAGCCATTCACACATTTGGAGTGACTTTTCAGGTGTCAATCCTTCAACTGTTTCGTAATTAACTTGAACAGCTGGTGCTCCTCCGCAAGCACCTATGCACTCAACTTCCTCAAAAGTAAAAACCTTCTCAGTATCTGTTTCATAATTTTCTAAGCCTGTAAAGTTTTTGACAGAATCTATCACGCTTCTTGAGTCATTTATTTCGCAAGAGATTGACTTACATACACTTAATAAATACTTTCCAGTTTGCTCTTCTTTGTACATAGAGTAAAAGGATGCTACTGACTTTACTTGAACTTCAGTAATGCCAATAAGATTACTAATCTCAACAATTGAATCATTTGATATATAGCCGTCTTTTTCTTGTGCTAGATATAAAAGTGGCCCTAAAGCAGATCTTTTTTGAGGGTACATATCAATAATTTCTTTTGCTTTATCAATCAATGCTTTTTCCCAACTCATCTGTCAACATCTCCTAAAACTGGATCTAAAGAGGCTATTGCTGCAACTGCGTCTGCAATTGGACTGTCTGACATTACTACTGGTAAAGCTTGAAGATTACAGAAGGAAGGTCCTCTTACGTGCATTCTATAAGGTTTTGATGATCCGTCTGAAACAATAAAACAGCCCAACTCTCCTCTAGGAGATTCAACTGTTGTATATACTTCTCCTTCTGGAACTTTAAAGCCTTCTGTGTATATTTTAAAATGGTGGATCAAAGCTTCCATTGACTCATCAAGTCTTTTTCTTGGCGGAGGGGTTATTTTTTTATCTTGAATTTTGAATGGGCCTTTAGGCATATTTCCCATAGCTTGTTCAACGATCTTTAAACTTTCAAAAATTTCTAAAACTTTGATTCTCCACCTTGCAAAGACATCTCCTTCTTCAAAAACCGGAATATCAAACTCATATTTTTCTATACCTGAATAAGGTTGCATTTTTCTTAAATCCCATGCATATCCGCTAGCTCTAAGACTTGGACCAGTTATGCCGTATGCCAAACATTCTTCAGTTGTTAATATTCCAACATTCTTAAGTCTTCCTTGCCAAATAGGATTGTCTAAAAGCATTTCATCATAGTCTTTTAGTTTTTCAGGTATAACTTTCAATATCTTTTCAATATCTTTTTGCCAATTATCTGGTAAATCTGCTGCGACACCACCCGGTCTTATAAAGTTGTGATTCATTCTAAGACCTGTTGTCTTTTCGAAAAAATCAAGAATTAATTCTCTTTCTCTAAACCCAAAAATCATCATTGATAATGCTCCGATATCCATTCCACCAGTTGCTAGTGCCACAAGGTGTGAGGAGATTCGATTTAGTTCTGTCATTAATATTCTTATTGTTGATGCTCTATCAGGGACTTCAATATCTAATAGTTTTTCAGTCGCTAATGAAAAAACAAGTTCATTGAAAAAAGGCGAGAGATAATCCATCCTTGTAGTGTTAGTAGGTCCTTGAAAGTAATTTAACTCTTCTCCAGTCTTCTCCATTCCGGTATGAAGATACCCAATTACAGGCTGTACTCTTCTTACGACTTCACCTTCAAGTTCTACTTGTAACCTTAAGACACCATGTGTTGATGGATGCTGAGGTCCCATATTTAAAATCATTCTTTCATCATCAGAAATATCATCATCAATAAAATAGTCATCGATAACTTCTGAACCCATTTGAATTTTTGTAGTTACTTCGTCTTCTTGATCCAACATTTTTTGTGATCCTTCATCAGTTGAAGAAATGTTCCATCCACCCTCTTCTGAATTTGTAGCCCAGAAGTCTACATCTTTTACAGTATCTTTATTTTCTTCCATCATTAATCAACCTTTGGTGCATTTTTGAATTGAACTGGTATTCTTCCTGTTCCATAATCTTTTCTCAAAGGGTGTCCAACCCAATCATCAGGCATAAGAATTCTTGTTAAATCAGGATGGTTTTCAAAATTAATTCCAAACATATCAAATACTTCTCTTTCATAAAAGTTTGCACTTGGATAAAGACTTGTAATTGAAGGAATTGTTAACTCATCATTTAATTTGACTTTGATAGAAATTCTTTTGTTTTTTGAAACGGAGAGAAAGTTTACAACTACTTCAAACCTAGGTTCTTTTTTTCTAAACCAATCTATAGCAGTTAAATCAACCATCATTTCATATCCATCATTTTTCAACTCTTCAACTTTTTGAAAATAATCTTCAATTGATATATCTAGATTTTCTTTCATTATCTATTTATCTCTCTATCCATAATTTTTTGATGAAGTGTTAAGATTCCATGCATTAATGACTGGGGTCCGGGTGGACATCCAGGTACATATATGTCTACAGGAACTATGTGGTCAACACCTTGTACAAGAGCATAGTTATTAAACATCCCACCAGTTGAAGAGCAAGCACCCATTGCTATTACCCATTTTGGCTCTGCCATTTGGTCATAAACTTGTCTCAATACTGGTGCCATTTTTTGAGAAACTCTACCAGCAACTATCATTAAATCAGCCTGTCTTGGTGATGCCCTAAATACCTCCATTCCATATCTTGCCAAGTCGTATTTTGCAGATCCTGCAGCCATCATTTCAATAGCGCAGCATGCAAGTCCAAAAGTAACAGGCCACATGGATTGCGTTCTTGACCAACGGACCGCTTTATCAATAGTTGTTGTGAAAATATTATCAGGAGAAAACATTATTCATTAGCTCCTTCATAGTTAGAAACTGGATCATGATATCTTTGCCTTCTTGGAACATTCCAATCAAGAACATTTCTTTTCCAGACATAATAAAGTGTCTCAAGTACAAAGAATGTGAATATGAAAATAACAACTATTCCGTACCAGCCAAGTTGCTCAAATCGGGTTGCCCACGCTAAAAGAAATATTATTTCAATATCAAAAACAATATACAACATAGCGACCATATAAAATTTGACTGGAAATCTCTGTGAGGGCTCTTCTTCGGGGAAAATACCAGACTCATAAGGTGTTAATTTTTCAGGTGTAGGATTTTTTGGTGATAAAAGATAGCTGACACCAAGTGAAGCAATTGCAAAACCAATACCAATAAATAGCATTACCAAAATTGGTAACCAATTAATCACATTCCCTCCCTATTTGTGAAATATTTCACAATGTACTACTTCATTTTAGTACTGATTTTGCTTTTTGTTATAGGGAAAAGGCTGGAGATTTACTGAAAAACCTTACTGTTCTAAAGGGTAAAATGAATTTAAAAGCTAGCGAAAAAGTCTCTTTAATCGTCAATCTTGCCTCATCAAACAAGAGCTCAACAACAAAATTAATAGTGTTTTTATCAACTGATGCAATTTTAAGTAATCTCTTTGTCATAAATGGACTTTGCAAAACTAGTCGAGCAACCGTACAGCTCAGAAAATGTAATCCAAATCTTTTATTTAAGGCTCTTTCATATTTATTTAAATTATTATTTAAATTATTTTCTTTGTTGGAATTTAATGAACCGAATGTTTCTTTTGCAAGTAAATATCCTGCTTCCATGCCGTAAAAAATACCTTCTCCACTCATGGGGTTGATCATTGAACCGGCATCTCCGACAAGAGCTACTTTATCATGCGCAAGCTTTGGTCTGGAGGATGCAAATGGAAGCATATAACTTTTTTCCATCCTTAAGTTATCAACAATTACTCCTTTGGATTCCAATGTACGTATAAAGCTATCAAGCATTTCATTAATATCCATTTTGTCTTTTTTAAATAAATTTAATGGCATACCAATACCAATATTTATTAAATTACCTTTACTAGGGAACGCCCAAGCATAACCTTTTAATGCTGAAACATTGATTTCAAACATAAGTGTTCTTTCTTTAAATATTTCTAAATAATTTGGACTGTCAATATAGGCTCTTATAGCAATTGCTTTGTGTATGTCACTATTTTGCTTTAAATCTAAACTTTTTCTAACTCTTGAATTTGCACCATCTGCACCTACTAACAATTTTGTGAATAAGAAGTTTTTTTCTTTATCACTATTTTCGATCTCTACTTTTAAAATATCTTCATTTTCAGTTTGTTCATAATCTATATACCTAACACCCTCATATGAATGTACATTGAGATTTTTTGCAATTTCAAAAATTCTATTATCGAGTTCATATCTTGGGATAACGTAAACAACAGAATCATCTTTGTTTTTAACTTTTGGTATATAATTTTGGATTCCAATATTATCGGGGCCAAATAAAGATGTTGAGATAACCTCGGGTTCACCGTCAAGTATGTGTTCATTATTAAATCTTTTTAAAGCATTAATTACCCCAGGACCAATTGCATCACCACAAGATTTATCTCTTGGAAAAATAGCTTTGTCAATAATTCCAACTTTTAAATCAGGATTTAAATTTTTGTAAGAAATTGCAGTAGATTTATGACCTAAAAATACCTTATTTATTAATAAATCATAAATTTAAGTAAAAATAAAATATTTTTAATGTAATTTACCTTATTTTTATATTGTTATTAGATTGTGCATTAGTGAAAGAAAATAGCAATATACCACCAGCAACAGTAAAGAGGTTACCTCTATATCTTCAATGCTTAGAACAAATTGATGACCAAAATATTGGAATTTCTTCAAAAAAATTAGCAGAAATTGCAAAAGTAAATGATGCTCAAGTTCGTAGAGATTTATCATATTTGGGCACACTAGGAACTAGAGGTGTCGGATATGATATTTCAACATTGAGAAATCAGATTCAATTAGAACTTGGTCTAGTTGAAGGATGGAGCGCTGTAATAGTTGGAGTTGGTAACCTTGGATCAGCACTTGCACATTATGGAGGATTTCAAGAACGAGGATTTGGTGTTGTCGGATTATTTGATGACGATCCAAAAAAAATCAATAAACAAATAGCTGGCCTTGTAGTTAAACCCACATCTGATATTAAAAATGTTTGTGAAAAGTACAATGTTGCAATTGGTATTATTGCAACACCTGGGAAAGTTGCTCAAGAGATTGCAGATCAGTTAGTTGACTGTGGAGTAAAGTCAATTTTAAATTTCGCTCCAGTATTGTTAAAAAATATTCCGGATGTTCAAATTAGATCTGTCGACCTCTCACAAGAATTACAAATACTAAGTTACTACTTAGAAAGACCTGTTCTTAAAGCTGTCAAATAATTTATTTCTGATAAATATATCCAAGTAAAGATCTAAATAGCAAACTAACATTTAAACCGATCCAAAGTGTTGATATTGTATTCTGTGTTCTTAATAAATAAGCGCAAACTAAAAATCCAGAAACTGAAGAAGCCACAGTTAGAAAAGAAAATTCTTTAGCCCTATCAAGTCCTAGAAGAACTCCGTCCCAAAGAAATGCGTAACAACCTATAAATAGACTTAGAGCAACAAGAACTGTTAATTTTAAATTGATATATAGATCAAATTTGTCATCTCCAAACATTTCAACAAAATTATCTAAAAATAAAACAGTTATTAATGCAAGGAAGAAAGATATCGCTGTGGTTACCGACACAAGTTCTTTTTGTAAAACGGATTTTTGGTATTTTTCTTTTTTTGAAACAAGTTCAGAAATTAGTGTTTGAGAAGCAATCGCAATTGCATCAACAAAAATATAACCTACTGACCATAACTGAAGCAAGATGTGTTGCAAGGCTATTTCCTGCATAGACATTAGGGAAGCTCTATTTCTTATATATGCCATGAACAAGGTAAGAAATAATGACCTAATCAAAATATATGCTCCGACGCTAAAAAATTTTTTTCGTAAACTAGGCTTGTCTATTTGCTCTTCAGTGGATGGAATATCACTTAATTGTTTTTTTAGAATAATTGTTGAATAAATAGAAGCACAAAAAAAGGCAAGAGAACTGGCAAACCCGATTCCGGCTGCACCAAAACCTAGAAATAGTCCAAAAAATAAGCTAAAACATATATTTGAGATTGATACTATTAATGCACTATAAAAAGTAATTTTCGCGTACTTCAAACCTCTAAGTACTGCAGTGGAGTGCATATTTACCAAATAAAATGGTAGCCCAATACATCTAAAGATTAGATAATCAGAAGAAAGTAGCTGTATATTTGGAGTAGGTTGAAAAGTCGAAATTAAATAACCATTACTTACATACAAAATTAAAAATGAACCTAAACCCAGCAATATCGATACATTTCTTCCAAACTTTATAAAATAATTTAATTTATTGATTTCATTTTTGGTATTAAGAGAGGAAACAAGTGGTGTTGTTCCATATGCTAGAAAGATAAAAACCCAAATAAAAACAAAATAAATCGTTTCTCCAATACCAATTGCAGATAGCGTGTCTAAATTTATAACACTAGCAATCTTTGAATCAATTAGACCAACTATGGGTTCCAAGGCTAGCCACAAAAAAATAGGATACGAATTAATCCAAATATCTTTTCTGACTGTATTAACCATTGAAATTATCAGCTTTTAATAGACCCCAAATCATAATCTGCTTATGAGCTTCAATACCTAAATCTTGAGGAGTAATAACTTTTTCGAATTTGTAAATTGTTTTGATAAAATTATTCAATAATTGAGTTGGAGTTTGTGCTTGCTCAGAAAATGGAAGATTGAACTCATTAATTAATATACTTTCTAACTCTTTAAAATCTATATCATTCATTTTGATGTTCTCATTTTTTAAATATTGTTTTAGACCTTTACAAAGAGTTTTTGCAAAAGAGGTTATTTCTAAATTTGTCATGCAAATATTTGAACAATAATTAAACCATTTGGACCAGACACTATTCCAATACCAATTCGTTTAAATTCATTATCTATTATCGTCGCTCTATGTGATTCAGAATTCATTAGGCTTTGATGACCTGAATAAATTGTTGATGCCATTGCTAAATTTTCACCAATAAATTTTGGAGGTGGATAACCAACTTCTAAAAGTCTTTCAGTAACTAAGTATCCATTGTTTGGATCTTTGTGACACCAGAAACCCTCTGTGTACATTTTTTTTGCATAGTTTTCTGCAATATTCGATAATGTTTGAGAGAACTCTAATGGATCAGAATTTACATTTATTCTCTCAATATTAACCATTTCAAATAACTCACTAGTTTCACTTGTTTTGGAAATTATTTTTGATTGAGTATAAGAAGGGATTTCAAGACATCCTGATTCATCTAACGAAATAGAGGTGCTGCCTGTAAGTTCCTTAATTCTTGAAGTAACTTTTAATAAATCTGTTCCTGTAATGACTTCGAGTGTTTGTTGAGGTACTCCTTCAGAATTCAGATAAAACGATACAATATTTGACTGATCAATATTTTCTTGTACATATCTTGGTAAGGAAAGAAGAGATAAAATTGTAAACATAAATGTAAGAGCTAAATTGCTCAAAACAATAGAAGTAATGCTTCCCAATAACTTATTTCCTATATCTTTTTTAGATCCCTCCCTATAAATTAAATTTTGAAAAATTGAACTTAATGTCAAGATTGTAATGAATATTGCGACACCTGCAAAAATTTGTGAAGTTTGCTGGTTGGAATTAAGCCAGCCACTTATATATTCACCAATCGAAAAGGAATAAGTGAAACTTAAATAGATTGATATAAGAAAAGCTATCAAATAATAAATTATTAATACAGAGCCTTTTTTCCATCCGAAATAAATAAGATAAACAATAAAGATATATATAAATATGTCTAAATAATCTAAATTATTGAGAAAAGTTAACAAATTTTCTAAATTTTCAACCATTTTTTTAAATTTTTTGCTTCTGCTATTGAAGAGTACACAAATTACGCTATTGTTGTTATACATTCCTACAAATATGTAGGAATTTTTTAATTTCAGTGACTGAAAGGAAATTATATGAAAAATCGCAAAGCTTTAGCTTTGATTGCGGTTTTAGCGTTAGTAATAGCTGCATGTGGTGGTTCCGATGGTGGTTCTGATGATGCTGTTGAAGAAGTAGTAGAAACTACTGAAGCTCCAGCTGAAGAAGCTCCAACTACTACTGCTGCTCCTGAGCCTGCGGGTGACCCACTTGTATTGGCATCATTAATGCCATTATCAGGTGACTTAGCTGCACTTGGACCTGGTATTGCACTAGGAGCTGCTCTCGCTGTACAGCAAATCAACGCTGCTGGCGGTATAAATGGAGTCCCTGTCGAACTTATTGAAGGTGACAGTGGATGCGATGGTGCGATTGCCCTCGACAGTCTTACTGAAGCAATAGCTGGAGGAGCACAAGGGGTTATGGGTGCTGCATGTAGTGGTACTTCCCTTGCTATATTAGACACAGCTATAGCTGCAGAAGTTGTTATGGTATCCCCATCAAATACAAGTCCTCAATTTACCAAAATGGATAAAAAAGGATTTTATGCAAGAACCGCTCCATCAGATCTATTACAAGGTGATGTACTTGCATCATTATTGTTAGAAGATGGAGTTGAATCAATCTCAATCATTTCAAGAGCAGACGCTTATGGTAGAGGTTTAGCAGAAGCTACTGCATCAGCATTTGAAGCTGGTGGAGGAGTTATAAAAAATATTGTTTATCATGCTCCTGATGCAACAGAATTTAACTCCGAAGTAACAGCTGTAGGAAAAGGTTCACCTGACGCAATTGTCGGTATTCTTTTCCCTGCTACTGGTTGTGGAGTTCTTCAACCTGCATTTGAGCAAGGCCTTCTTGATACACCTTGGTACATGACCGATGGTGTTAAAGATGCTGGTCTTGCATCACTTTGTAACTTAGGAACTGCACTTGACGGAATGAAAGGTACAGCACCTGGATCTGCTGCTGGAGAAGCATTTGATGCTTTCTCAGCTGCATATGCAGAAGTAAGCGCAGATGGCGCTGGAACCTTTATTTTCGCTCCTCAAGCATATGATGCTGTCATGTTAATGGCAATATCAGCTGCTGCTAATGGTGTTACAGGACCAGAAATTGCTTCTGGACTTGTTGCTGCATCATCAGGTGGAGAAAAATGTATCGGAGTTGCTTGTATTGAACTTGCAGCTAACGGTGTAGATGTTGACTATGTTGGAGCATCTGGCGAAATTGAATTAAATGAAGCTGGAGATCCTACAGCAGCAACATATGATATTTGGACAACAGAGGGTGATACAAACCCAGTCTTAAAATCAGTAGATTTTGGTTCTTAAAATTTACAATTAATAAAAAAGGCCTGCCATGTGCAGGCCTTTTTTTATAGTTTTCCTAAATATAAGTCCACGACACGCGGATCATTCAAAAGCTCTTGACCTTTGCCCTGATAAGCATTTCTTCCTTGATCTAAAACATAACCACGATCACTAAAATTTAATGCCCTTTTGGCATTTTGTTCTACCAAAAGAATTGCGACCCCTTTTGAATTTATCTCTTTAACTATTTCAAATACTTCCTTAATTGCAACCGGTGAAAGACCTGCTGATGGTTCGTCTAATAGTAGAATCTTTGGAGAAGTAGTTAATGCTCTTGCTAGAGCGAGTATTTGTCTCTGTCCGCCAGATAAATTTCCAGCTTTGTCTTTTCTTCTTTCTTTTAACATGGGAAAATCATCAAATATTTTTGTTATTGATTGCTTAATATTTGTATCTATAGTCCAAGAGCCAATTTCTAAATTTTCTTCAATTGTTAAGGATGGAAATACATTTTCAACCTGAGGGACATAGCCAACTCCCTCTTTAACAATTTGATGAGTAGGAGTATTGGTTTTTTCGACACCATCTATAAAAAATCGTCCACCTGAAATATTAATTATTCCCATAATCGCTTTAAGTAATGTTGATTTTCCTGCTCCATTAGGACCAATAATTGATACTATTTCTTTTTCGTTTATGATCATGTCAATGCCCTGAAGTATATTTAAACCCTTTACATATCCTGCTGCGATTCCATTACATTCAATCACTGTTTTATTCATTTTCGGATCCTAAATATGCTTCGATTACTTTTTCATCAGTTCTTATATTTTCTGGAGTACTATCAGCAATAACTTTTCCCTCAGCTAATACTATGACCCGTTCAGAGATTTTCATTACTGCTTCGATATTGTGCTCAACCATTAATATCGAAATTCCTTTTCCTGCAAGATTTACAATAATTTGAAGTATTTCTTCTGCAAGTTTTGGATTTACTCCAGCAAGTGGTTCATCCAATAATAAAACACTTGGATTATTTATTATTGATCTACCAAGTTCTAATAACTTTTTTTGACCTCCGGACATTTCTCGTGCATAAGAATTTGCCATATGATCAATATTTAATTCTTTCATAATTTCAAATGATTTGTCTCTAATTTTTTTTTCAGTCGTTTTTTGACTTGGTAATTTAGCTATGGATTTTAAAAATGAATCGTTATTAACAGTTGATGCTGAAAACATCATATTTTCTAAAACTGTCATCCGATCAAAAACTTTTGTTAATTGAAAAGTTCTAATCATTCCTAATCTAGCAATTGCGTAGGGCTGACTTTTGGTGATATTTTTGTTGTTTAGATAAACTTTCCCTTCATCACTGTCTTGGAACCCAGAAATTAAATCAAAGAAAGTTGTTTTTCCAGCTCCATTTGGACCAATGATTGAAGTTAATTCATTTCTGTTTAAATTAACACTTTCAACATCAACGGCTTTAATCCCACCAAAACTTTTTTTTAGATTTGTAACTTCAAGGTATTTATTTGACATCTAAGAGTAGTTCCTCTTTCTTTCCCATTAATCCACTTGGTCTAAAAATCATTAAAATCATTATTAATAGTCCTACCAAAACAAATCTAACTCCAGCTATTTGTTGACCATTTGCATTTTCAAAAATTAGTTGAGCAATTCCATTCGTTTCACCAATGATGACCCAAAAAATAATTGATCCAAAAATTGGTCCCGTAAGACTCCCTACTCCTCCAAGAATCATTATTGCCCAAACATAGAATGTAAGTATTGGTACAAAGGTTGATACTTGAATAGTGCCATAATTAAAAGCTAATAAAACTCCAGACAATCCCGCGATACCTGCGCCAAGCATAAAACTTTGAAGCTTTAACCATACAGCATTTTTGCCTAAAGCTCTAACTGCATCTTCATCTTCACGTACTGCTCTGAGAGCTCGACCCCAAGGCGAATTTGTTAGTCTCCTTAAAAGGAGTAAAACAAGAACTATTGAAATCCAAGACAAAAAAGCTACAAATACTTGAGATGGATTTAGGTCATTTGAAGAGGCAAAATTATCAATAAATCCTAACCTATATTGTTGTAATGAACTTGAAAAATTGATGATGCCGTAGACACCACCTGTTACAGATTCAAGATCCCTTACAAGTAAACGAAAAATTTCTGCAGCAGCAATAGTGACTATTGCTAAATAATCACCTCTTAATCTAATAGCAGGAAGCCCTAAAAGAAGTCCAAAAAGTGCAGCCGAAATAACTCCAATCAATAAAGCTAGAAAAAATGGAAGTCCAGTAGTAATAACAACACCTTCCCGACCAGCTGCATGGGGTATTAATAATACAGTCACATAAGCTCCAAATCCCATAAAAGCTGCGTGACCAAAATTTAATAATCCTGTTAACCCAAAATGGACATTTAACCCTATCGCAGCTAATCCATAAATGCCTGCGAACGTTAACAGGTTAAAAAGGATTGGTATTTCTCCATCTTCGTTTAAAAGAAAAACGAGAAATATTGAGAAAATAGTTAAGAATATTGTCAAGGAACCTTTAATGGAAAATTTCATGAGACTCTTTCTTTCTCACCAAAAATGCCTTGTGGTCTAAAAAGTAAAATTAATATCATAATTGCAAGAGCTACAGCGTTTTTTGCTTCGGTGTGTCCTTCCATAAAACCTACCGAGACATTCACAACGATTCCAATTATGAAACCTCCAACCATTGCACCGAAAGAGGTTCCAATTCCACCAAGAACCGTTCCTGCGAATATAAGTAAGAGTATTAGAAATCCCATATTGTATCTGACATCATTTATAGTTGCTTGAAATACTCCAGCTAAACCAGCAAGCATACTTGAAGATATCCATGTAAATAAAATTATGTTATCTGAATTAATTCCAGAAACACTTGCAAGGTCATTTGAGTCTCTTACTGCCCTCATAGCCTTTCCAATTCTTGTGTAATTAAGGAAAAGACCAATTAACACCATAACAATTATTCCTAAAATTAATACCCTAAAGTTCCTAGGAGTCATATCAAAAAATAAGTATGTTTCTCTTCTTTGTAGCTCTAACGGAAAATTTTGGGGTTTAGCGTTAAGAAGCATATATATGTGCCTTAAGAAAAGAGATAGTCCAATCGTCACAACAAGTACAGCAATGTTTCCAACTTCAGCTTTTCTGAGAGGCCTAAATAGAAAAAATTCTAAAATACCTCCAAGTAATCCACAAAAAATAACTGAGATAATTACGGATATATAAAAATTATTACCAAGAGGAGAGAACCTGTCTAAAAATAACAGTCTCGAATCTACAGGACTTGAAAGAAATAAAGTAGCTATGGCTCCTAAAGCAATAATTTCTCCATGTGCAAAATTAACGATTCGAGTAACTCCATATAATAATGAGAGCGCAACTGATGCAACTGAAATTATTATTCCCAGTAAAAGGCCATTTCCAAGTTGTTCTATCATAGTGTTTTACCCATCCTTAAATATTACTTGGGAACCATCAATAATTTCAATTACAACAGTATAGGTTTTATCAGGATTATTAAGATTACCAACACTAGCATTTAGCCATTGATCAGGAACCTCTGCCTGACCTTTTACAAGTATAGATAAGTCATTTTGTACAGTTACTTCATAGTTACCACTCAAT
>LUMT01000940.1_pt1 | contig 16439 bp, 13 predicted proteins | sample 729741 | NCBI WGS metagenome assembly LUMT01 (sample SAMN03860299, study PRJNA289734) | marine metagenome | biome: seawater column; feature: ocean; material: water; isolation source: Red Sea water column Station 192 - depth 50m | place: Saudi Arabia: Red Sea | collected 2011-10-15 | depth 50 m
ATTTGACCATCCTCGACCTTGACCTTGGCCAGTGGGGCGGTGTGTGCGGGGCTGTGGACAAGATCCACGACCTCTGCGATCTCTCCGTTGACCCTTGGAAGTCTGTTTGCTGCAGGGAACCTGTGGCTAGAAACGCGGTTTTTGGGGCTCGACCCCTTTCTCTGTGAACGTGTCCTCTTGCCCATATTTTCACACCCTAGAACGCTCCTAGCTTGAGCGCGGCCTCCTCCGCATCGTATCCGTCGGCCAGGCGAATGCTAGCATGCTTCCCTGTCCTGTTGATTCTGACGTTGACCTTGGCCACCTTGACTTCGAGGAGGGTCTCGATTGCCTCCTTGATGTCCTTCTTGGTGGCCTCCCTCCTGACGATGAACTCGATCCTGTTGTTGTTCTCCATGTATCCTCCTTCCGGATCGGCTATTCTCCTGGCGTCCAGAGTCTTCTCTGTGATCCAAGGCATGATAATTACGTCATATGGGTCCATCTTGAATCACTCCAGTGCCTCTACTGCCGACTTTGTCCAGACTGTTAGCCTTCCGATGTCCCCTCCCGGGGCGAGATCTTCGGCGCTAAGGTCCTTGGCCGTAACGACGTCGACGCCAGGTAGGTTTCGAGCGCCTTTGTCCAGCCCTCCCTTCTGTGCGACTACCAGTAGGATGCTCTTCGGAGTTCGGTATTTTCGTCCGCGCATTGTGCCCTTACCTGCCCTGATTGTCCTTCCGCTCTTCGAGCGTTCTAGGTCCGAGGAGAGCCCGAGTCCCTCCATCATGGCGACGAACTTTCTGGTTGAGTACTGATTAGGGATTGCCTCGATGTCGTATTTCTCATCCGACTTCCCCCTGGATTCGACGTAATCGTCGATGATGATGGGGAATCTGATACCCTCTTCGAACCTGTGCCCTCTGGACGAGACCGTGTCGGGGTCGCATGATGCAGCAATCGCGGAGTCGCGGGCCATCCTCTTCTCTCTGGAATTGATTTTCTGTGACCACTCCTTCTCCACCTTTGGCCCGTGAGCCCTCCTTCCGCCTCGAGTGTGAGGATTCTGGGCACCGGTCTTCTGCCCTGCCTTCCTCATGATTCTGGAGACTCCTCGTCCCTTGCCCCACCATTCCACTGAGTGCTTCATACCGGGCTGTGGTGAACGCTTCCCGCTGTGCTCCCTGTGACCGTAGGACTGCCTTCTGTTCGCCCTGGACGCCAGAACGGCTGATCGGACGAGGTCTTCTCGAATTTGACATGTGAATGCATCTGGGAGTTGGACGGCCTTGCCATCCTTGGCCTCTACAGAGTAAGTCTCGGCTAGAAGTCCAGCATCCATTTCCTCTTGGTCTACCGAATTTACTAGATTGTATGCCTTTGTCTTCAAAATATCACACTCCCTGCTTGCTGGATGTACTGACGTAGGTTACCTCTACCTCGCCTGGGATCTTCCTCGGTCGAGTTGGGTCTCTGAATCTGATTAGTCTCTTGGCTGGCCCTGGAAGGCTCCCTTGGATGATCATGTAAGGATTGGTGACCTCACCGTAGTTTAGGAAGCCGCCTGCAGGGGTTATCTCGGATTCCTCTGGATTAGATATCCTCAGGATCTTCTTGTTCAGTTCGGTCCTCTTGTGGTATCCAACCTGCCCAGCCTGCCTGATTGTCTTCCTGACGTACCCGGTTCCAAAGTCTCCCATGTTTCCTCCCTGACGCCTCCTCTTGCTGTTCTTGTGGCTAAGAAGTTTCAGACCGAACCTCTTGATCGAGCCCTGCCACCCCTTGCCCTTTGTCACGCCCACTACGTCGACCTCCTGCCCGATATCGTAAACGTCTTCGATTCCTATCTCTCCGCCGAGGCGCTCTAGAGCCCATTCCAACTTGGCTTCGATGTCCCCTCCGGTTAGTCCCATCTCCATTATCTCGGGAGTCTTCGAGGGGACGCTTCGAACAGACTCTGGTTGAGTGCAGACGATTAACCGGACCTCCGATAGGTCCTGTTCCCTGAGAGAATTCGCCGCTTCCTCTGCTGGCTTGGAAGGTCTCTTGGGGATTCTTCCGCCGCGCTTTGCGGGCTTCCTACCTTGCTCCTCGTCTCTCTCGCCTCGTGTTTGGTTGGCTAGGCGAGGAAAAAGATTGGTCGGAGATTCTTCTGAGACATCAGTCCAAACCTCTCCAGCTGTCTGCTTTCCGTATGGGGTCATCCTGTATCCTCTGACGGCCAGGACGGTCATGGGAGGGGCTTCTACGACAGTTACGGCCTTCCTGATTTCTTGTCCTGCGGATGTCGACTTCGGGTTTGTGTCTCTCATCAGGATGTGGGTCATTCCTGCCTTCCAGCCCGCGAAGCCCTGAACTCTGACCTCAGAAGCATCAGTTTCTGGCCATGAAGTGATTCGGGGGTATTGCCTGACGGTCCTCTTTCTAGGGCCATAGCCCATGCTACCTCGGCGGGGTTTGGATCTGTCTGCCATTGCATTTCCTCCTAAATCACCGATTTCGGCCGCAAGCGGCCAATACCGGGCCTACCACGTACTGGAGGCACCGTGACACCGGACCGAATCCGCGATTGCAGAGACGGTTTGTGGGTTGTTATTCAGAGCCCTTTGGTGTCTGGTACCTCACGTAGTGAGCGGCCTTGCGACTAACATACCCTATTTGAACGAATCGGGGCACTAATCGGCCCCCGTTGCGGGCGTGGGGCGGGAAAATCCAGAATGGAACTATTTTGAACTTGACTGCAGAGGTAAGGGTCTATGCTATCTCATGTTGGACATCCGGGGTTGGTTTCTGACAAGGTAGAGGCCCGTGCATACCAGCTGAAAGCAGTTGACGACGCATTGGCTGGCTCTACCCTACTAATCCTGCCTACCGCGGCTGGAAAGACAGCCGTGGCATGGATGTCGATCGTAGAAAGGATGGAGCGGGCCGGGGGTTGGGCATTGGTTATCGCCCCGACCGTGGCGCTATCTAATCAGCATCTGGAAAACGCAATCCCCATCTTGTCAAAGTCAAAGGAGTGGAATCCCATAGTACTGAGCGGTCAACAGACCGCCTCGAAGAGACCTGAGCTGTGGAGTGGTTCGAGGCTGGTCTTTGCGACGCCACAGGTAGTCAGGAACGACGTCGAAAACGGGGTTCTTTCTCTTCAAGACTGCTGCCTTCTGGTTGTCGATGAAGCGCATCACTGCACAGGGGAGCACGCCATGGCAGAGGTTGCGGAGATGTACCTCTCCCAGTCTAAAAAACCGCTAATCCTAGCAACCACTGCGAGTCCTGGCTCAAGGAAAGAGCAGGTGCACGAGATATGCCGCAGGCTCGGGATACAGAATATCCACCTTAGGACCAGGGAAGACCCGATGTTGGCTGAATTCCTAGCTGAGCTAGAGGTGGAAGAGATGGGGGTTGCAGTGCCAACATAGTGGACAGGGAGAGGAGGTCAGGTAGGTACGTGATGCCCGGTGCCATCAACCAAGCAGGACTCACCAATGCAATGGATAGAGCCCAGGCTGCGATACAAAGGGGAGACCCTAGCGGTTACAGGTCGTCTTCACAGATCGCTACTGCCATGAGGCTGCACCACCTGATCAATCACCTACTGTGCCAGGGGTTAGCCGCATCACGTTACTTCCTATCCAGGATGGAGGCTGAGGACTCGAAGAGCAAATCCGCGAAGGACTTCCTGAGGGACCCACGAGTGAGGTCACTTTCCGATAGGCTGCAGGAAATGGATGAGATCCACTCCAAGGTCGGAGCAGTGAGACGTATGGCCAGGGAGAGGGTCAAACGCGATCCAGAGTCCAGAATCATTGTATTCGCCAACTACAGGGACACCGTGGAGGCACTGGTTAAGGCACTTGATGGGCTGGAGGGGATTAAGGCAATCCAGTTCATTGGGCAGTCGAGTAGGTCAGGATCGGGGGGCCTCACCCCCAAGCAGCAGATTTCCAGGCTCGAGGAGTTCAGGTCGGGTGGAGCCAACGTCTTGGTCGCCACGTCAGTGGGGGAGGAGGGCTTGGACATCCCGAGCGCGGATCTGGTAGTTTTCTACGAGCCTGTATCTAGTGAGATCCGTACAATCCAGAGGAGGGGTAGGACGGGTAGAAGGCGTGGTGGCGAGGTAGTTGTCCTGATAGCGGAGGGAACTAGAGACGAGAGCGCCAAGGACTCTGCTAAAAGGAAGGAGGAGTTCATGCACAAGGCTGCCAGGAGGGTCTCTAGGGGGCTCAGCGGGAACCCCCACAGGGACCTGTCTAACCTCTCCAGGTTCTCGGTGTCCAAGGGGGGCGTATCTGGGCCTGCTGCTGATTTCGTGCTCGAGGCCAGAGAGAGGCACAGGGAGGAGCTCTCCGAGAAGGACGAGACTCCTTCGGAGGTTGGGAGGAAGGCCAGAGAGGAGTTGCCCCCGGAGAGTTTCCGACCTAGGGGTCAGACCGGTCTTGACCAGTTCTAGTCCCCTATAACCGCAATCCTGGTCCTCAGTTGTGCGAGCCTTTCGTTGTAGTGGCCAAAGGCAAACGCTAGGAGCTCTGAAAGGTGTATCACGGGTATGTTGGTCGAGAGCCCTGTCGACCTGCTAGCCTTCCCCTGGTAGATGTCCAAGGCGGTGTGGGACAGGGTGCAGGCGCTGACGATTATCGACGCGCCCTCTGACTTCGCATCGTCGATTGTAGATGCGATTTGCCTGAGGACCGTGGCCTCCTCTGCGAACAGCCCGGGCACGCCCACGCTCTGGGTCCTGCTCTCCCACTGGACTGGCTCCCCTCCGAGTGCATCGATGAGCTGCTCAAGGTACTGAGGATCGTACACGTCGTCACCTCCACAGGCACCCTCCTGCTGCATGTTGGGTCCGTAGAATCCAGCTATTCGGAAATTAATTGGGTTCCTGACCTTCTGGCTAACCTTGTCCAGTCCGATCTCGTCGACCAATACGTGAAGCAGGTGATTCACCTTGATGCCTCCGTGGAATTTCATTCCCGTAGTCCGCAGGAGCACTTCCTGTGTCTTCCTCATCAGGAGGGGCTCTTCCTTCAGTCGGGAAAGGTCCTCGTACAGGTTGCCCGCAGTAGCCGCACATGGGGTGATGATGTCGGCTCCGAGGGACTCGGCAATGGCGAAGTTCCTTGCATTCAGGGTTATCTGAAGAATGTCGTTAGCCTGCCTGATTATCCCTGCTCCGCAACTAGTAGCCCCCTCCATCGGTAGAAGTTCGATACCTAGTGAGCGAGCGAGAGGGACCATCGTCTGGTTGACCTCAGTGGCGCTGCTGTGTGCTACATTCCCTGGGTGGTATGAATACTTCAGCGGCATCAGAATCTTCCGTCCATCTCGTTGAAGATAGCAACGACCTCGTGGTGTTTGTCCACCGAGGAATTGAACTGCTTGGGCATCTTACCTATTCCCGCAGGAGGAGCGACCATCCCGAGCATGCCGTTGAACATGTTTCCACCGGTTCTTGTGAAGCCCAGGACCATCCTAGCCGTTACTCCCGAGAACAGGTTTCCGAGTAGGGCGAAGGGTCCTAGTGCCTGTCTGTAGATCACCGTGTCGTTTACCAAGCCACTGCTTTTTACGGACCATGTGTACCACCAAACGTGCTTGCCGTGCTTGCCATTGAAGCCCTCGTCGGTCATGACCGAGTTCTTCGCCTCTAGGAGAGCGTCCGAGATCTGCCTGGGAACGGATGACTGGCGCCTGATAGATGCGAAGTCGGTCTCGGCCTTGATTCCGTTGTGAGAGGATAGCATTTCGTCTATGGCCTTCCTCTTGGTTGGGGAAGTCCGGGGGTCATTCCTGCGGGACCAGGATGATGCGATGACTGCTGGTCCCAGGTAGCCGTTGGCGTGGGGGACCGCATCGGAGCTGGAGTGGATGATGTTCTGGCTGGCGAAGTTCCTGAGGGAGTGAATCTTCGCTGCAGCACCGGGTTCCATGGTGCCAATGGCTCCCTGCGGGGTTTGCGCACCCTCCCTTGTCGCTGCTATCATCCATGGTTCGCTCGATTCGCGCTTCCTTTCCAGAGACCAGGGGTCTATCGCCAAATCGCGAATGACATCGAAGCCTGGAAGTGGTTCGATCCTAAGGGAGACCTGCCCATTCCTCATGGGGGCAACTGTGTCAAGCCTTGTCAAACCCGGGAGGACCAGCCTACCGTTCACAGAGATGGCGGTGTTGGGGTCGTCGGCAGTTCCATCCCGGAAGGTGAGAGAACCGTCCTGTGTCATCTTCAAGGCCCTCAGAACCTCGAGAACTGACATGTTCGCTGAGAGGGAGCAGAGCCAGGTGTCCGTGCCGGTGGTGGACGTCTCGGGGTCATAGCGGAAAATGGTAGCCTCGACCTGGATGGCCTCGATAGCGATTTTGGGCATCGAGAAGCCGTCCTCGCCCTCGGCACCTAGTGAGTCCCCGCTTGCGTACATCTTGATCGAGTCCACCATGTCCTCGTGGAAGTGTCCGGTGCTGTCGACCGCTGCTAGGGTGGGTAGGGCGTCCAACAGCCACTCTGCTGCAGGTGCGTCGTAGTCCACATCGCAATCGAGTCTGTCGATTGCCCTAGTGGCTCCTAGTTTCTCGAACTGTCCGTCCCACTCCTTTCCTGACTGACAGAAGAACTCGTAACTGGAGTCTCCTAGTGCCAGGACTGCGAAGTGCACTCCTTCCATCCTAGAGGCGGAGTCTGAAATCGAGAACTGCCACAGATCCTCGGCATTGTCGGGCTGCTCGCCCTCTCCCCAAGTGGAGCAGACGACCATAACCCTCCTCTTACTAGAAAGAGAGTTGAAGTCGAAGCCGTCCATGTCATGCACCTCTCCCTCGAGGCCGTATGCCTTGGCGTCCTTGGCGATCTTAGCGGCGAGTCCCTCGGAGTTTCCTGATTGGGATCCGAACAGGAGAACAAGGGAGCGGTCACCGGATGACAGAAGGTCGTCGAGTCCGTCTACGGATTCCCCATCTTCTGCCGCGGAGTCTTCTACAAGTGGTGCTTCGTCCGCGAGGGACTCGTTCACTGCATCGGATTCTGTTGGAGCCCCACCGACCAATGAAGAGAAAATCGAAAGTGCGCTGGTGGTGAACTCTGCGGCTGGATCATCGTATTCTACGTCGCAGTCAACGCGATCCACTACTCTGGTCGCTCCCTGCTTCTCGAACCAGGCGTCCCAGTCCTTACCTGACTGGCAGAAGAACTCGTAGCTGGTGTCTCCTAGCGCACAGACTGCGAAGTTGCATCCTTCGAGGTTGGGCGGGGAATCGCCATTTGCAGCTTCCCAGAGGTCGATCGCGTTGTCGGGCATATCTCCTTCGCCCCACGTGCTGCAGTAGATCAGGACATTCTTCGAACCAGCGAGATCCCCTATCTCTATCTCGTCCATGCCCTTCACTGTGGGCGAGAGTCCCTGGGTTTTCGCCTGCTTCTCGGCTATTGATGCCAAGTCCTCTGCGTTCCCTGACTCTGATCCGAACAGTATGAGCAGGGAAGAGTCGGACATATCATCATCTCCAGCATTGGGCTGTATGTTTTACTCGACAATAATCCGACTATTGAATTTGTGCATTCGGAGATGTGCGTTTTGCTACGAATTTAGGACATCTCACATGTCCATTCCTTCGAAGTCCTCGGGCATTGGGCCCGCTCCCTTGCTGGAAATCACGTCATCGATTCGAAGGATCATCACGGCTGTCTCTGAGGCGCTCTGGATGGCCTGTTCGACTACTCGGCTTGGCTCGTACACCTTGGCCTTGGCCATGTCGACGACGCCCCCCTTGTACACGTTGACTCCATGGGTCGACTTGCCCTCAGAATGTGCCTTCCTTAGGTCGATGATCGTGTTCACTGGGTCTAGTCCAGCGTTCTCCGCAAGAGTCCGTGGAATGACCTCGAGAGCGCTGGAGAAAGCCTCGATTGCCATTTGCTCCCTCCCCCCTATTCCCTCTGCATAAGATCTGAGGTCACGACTGAGTGCAGCGATGACCGACCCTCCACCAGTGAGGACTGAGCCGTCCTCATGGGCTACTGCGACGACTCCAATTGCGTCCTCGAATGCGCGCTTGACCTCGTCGACCACGTGCTCTGTTCCTCCCCTAAGTAGGACCGAGACGCTCTTGGCCTGGGGGCATCCTTCGACGAAGACCATGTCTGAGTCTCCAATCTTCCGCTCCTCTACATTGGAGGCGCTGCCGAGATCTTCTCCGGACAGATCGTCGAGATTGTTCACTATTCTTCCTCCGGTCGCCTTCGAGAGAGCCTCCATGTCGCTCTTCTTGGCCCTCCTGATAGCGAATATCCCTGCCTTGGCCATGTAGTGCTGAGCAAGGTCGTCGATACCCTTCTGACAGATTACTGTGTTCGCGCCGCTTTCGGATATCTTGTCAACAAGGGAGCGCAGGAACTGTTCCTCCTCGTCCAAGAACTGAGAGAGCATGTTAGGGTCCGTGATCTGGATCTTGGCGTCTACCTCTGTCTTCTTGACCTCGATGGCTGAGTTAACCAGGGCGATCTTGGCCTCTGATACGCTCCTGGGCATGCCACTATGCACCCTCTCCTTGTCGAGAATGATGCCATCAACGAGTGTGCTGTCCCTGATGGAGCCTCCCTGCTTCTTCTGCACCTTGATGTCGTCCAGGTCGACTATGGCTCCCTGATCATCCTCCTGGGCTACTGAGAGAACCGCCTTGACGCTGATGTCTGATAGGAACTCCTTCACTGCTCCTGTGCTCTTCCCAGTCAGTGCTGTCTTGGCCACCTCTGTCAACATCTTCTCGTTGACTCCCTTTCCGTGGGTGTCGATCAGTTCCACAGCCTTATCTGAAGCGAGACGGAATCCTTCGCATATCACGGTTGGATGAACGTTCTGCTCGACAAGGTCCTCGCTTCTCTTCAAGAGCTCCCCCGCAATTACGACTGCGCTGGTTGTGCCGTCGAAGCAGTGCTGCTCCTGGGTCTTTGCGATCTCGATAATCATCTTCGCAGCCGGGTGCTCTATCTCCATCTCCTTCAGTATCGTTGCTCCGTCGTTGGTGATTACTACATCTCCCATCGAGTCGACGAGCATCTTGTCCATTCCCTTTGGCCCGAGGGTCGACCTAACTGCCTCTGCCACTGCCTTGGCTGCCGCGATGTTGTTACTCTGGGCACCCTTTCCGCTTGTCCTTGTTGTGCCCTCTTTCAGGATGAAGATTGGTTGTTGTCCGTTTTGCATGTGATTCACTCTCGTAGGTTCGACGGGCGGGGCAACCGAGGGGGGGTCATAAGGCCTCCCAATAGTCCTCTGGACCCGTCTCCGGCTACTCTTCCTTCTGCGAGTCTAGCCATTGCTGACCGTAGTACTGCCACTGCTCCATGGTCCAGCCCTCTGGCAATCCGCTCTCGGGTATTGGGGGAGCATCGGGCTCTACCTCCGGAGCGGGGGCCTGCTCCATGGGGTTCGATGGTGGAGGGGGCTGCTGGAAAAGGTCCTGCGACCCTCCGTACATCGAGTTGGCCACTTCATCGGCGGAGGGCAGTTGGTCGGCGCCTATCTTCTCGCCGCTCCATCCCTCTACAGTCATGGTGTAGTCGCTCAGGGAATTGTGCTCCTCAAGGGGGGCCCTAGCCTTCTGGAGTACTCTGAAGGAAGAGAACAGGACGGCTCCAGGACGACTCCCATCACGGCCAGACCTATAGCTACGAGAGCGAAGTTGGCGGCTAGCCAGCCCACTTCCTTGACATCTGTGCCCTCTGGTATGGGGTCAGGCTTGTATAGAGTGATCTGAGTTGTCCTCTTGGTCGTGTCAAGGTCGCTAATTACTACCAGTGAGACGTTGAAATCGACTACGTTGGCTGCTAGATTTTCGAGGTTCTCGTCTCTAACGTCGATGTTTATGGTAACGTTCCTGCTCTGCCCGGCTTCGAGTACGAAATTCCTGTCATCATCTTCCACCCTGGCATCGTAGACAGTCCAGAGGTTGTCCAGCTCCACATCAGCACGTATCTGTTGGTCCAACTCAGGATGGGCGCTTCTAATAGAGAACATGATGAAGTAGTCATCTCCTGATTCACGTATCTCCGCAGCGTTGGAAAGTAAAGAGGGGGGGAGCACCACCAGGTAGCCAACCGTACCTACCTCGAACCTGGCTTCGCCCTCAGCTGAGTTGCCTGATTCAACGCTAGTAGCCTTGAGTTTGATGATCCTGGGGCCGTCGGCTTCTGCGTCGAAAGAGTAGCTCACGCTCAGGCTGAAATTCTCCCCTGGTGCAATGTAGGGGGTCCTTCCATTGGTGAGTCCGGCAACTGATGCGCTGACGTCGGACGGGAAGTCGAGTTCTACATCGAAGGCGTCATCCTCATTGCCTTTATTGGTAATCGTCCACTTCAGAGTCCTCGGGTCTGTTCCGGCAGCGAAAACCTCCTGTGAGAGATCCCTGTCCTCCACCTCTACCATGTACGTCTTCGGAACTGTAAGGTAGAAATTCGAAACGGACTGATAGCTCGGATTGGCCTGGCTGGTACCGATAATCGAAATGCGGTAGCTTCCGTTCTCGACCCCCTGAGGCATGGGAAGTCGCAGAGTTAGCGTTATTTGCCCGCCGTTGGCCTCAAGGGTCACCTCCTCTGCGCTAATTCCCGCCTGAAGCCTCCAATTATCGGTATCCACCCTCAGGTCGAATGTATCTTCCGTATTGCCGTAGTTGAACAGGAAGACTTGCACGGTTCGTAGCTGTCCATCTGCAGGTGCGAGCATAGCGTTCTTCACTGGGGCTATGGCCAAATCGTGGAATACTGGGACCTCGATGAAGACATTCGTAGCCGCTTGGTATGTGTTGGGCAGCCTCGGATTCGCGAGAAGAGTGAGTTTGTAAGTTCCGGGCTCCATGCCCTCTGGTATTGACACCTCGGCGTTGAGAGATATCTCTTCCACTGGCGTCATATTTACCACGGACATCTCCTCTCCACCTAGGTCGTACCACTTCAGGTTGTCAGGGGAGAGAGTTGGGTCCTGGAATGCACCGCCCAAGGACCATGAAGAGTACTGGTTGCCGGTGTTCTTGAGGTCCATCGTAATGTTGGCCTTCCCACCCGGCATTATCACGGCAGCGGGGTTCGCAAGAGTCTCCTGTTTCAGAGTCATCCTGTATGTTGATTCGACGCTCACGGGGAGCTCGATGTAGTACTTCGTTTCCTGGAAGTTGAGTATTCCGTCGTTTATCCATGTGTACCAGAACAGGTCCTGAACTGGAGCTCCATCGGGGATCGAGAGGTTGAACCAGGCGTTGGTGTAAGTCCTAGCCTTGATCGTGTTCGTCTTCACCTCGTTGTCGTGATCGTTGAAATTATTTGAGTCGATTCTCAGAGGGAATTCAGACATCCAAGAGCTATTGGAAACTTCGGTGAACAGCCTTAGGGTGGTGTCGATGTACCCCTTGTTGAATATCCTGCAGTGCAGGGAGGGGGGCTCGGGATCGGCTGCCTCTACCAGGATGGTGTTGCCACCCTCAGACTCGGGGTCGTACTGAGAGGTTCCACCGAAGTTATCTGGGAACCTACAGTCTGCATCGAGAGTGTATTCGTCCCCACGCTCGATTGCGAATATGATGAACGAGTCTATGTGTATCCCCTCGTCCGAGAAGGAAGAGTTAGAGCGGAACAGGAAAGACAGAGTGAAACCCTCGTTCTGATGCAATCCGGTGGCGTTCCAAACCATCCTTTTCCAGTCTCCCTCTGTCGAAGAGAGGTTCTGCGAGGAGTAATTTAGGTACTCCACGCCCCCGCCCGCTCCAGAGTCTGTCTCCATCATGATCGTGTCACCGGCTCCCATCACACCCCATGCATCGGTGGCTATCTGGATGGAGTAAAGCAGAGGGCTGTTCACCTTGACTAGGCAAAGATTGGCCCCGTGTATGGATGAGACTATTGGGTCGTGCTCCCCATATCCCAGTCCATGACTGGGATCGAAGACCTGGTCGGAGCACCCGTCGTTAGAGTTGAACCTCTGCCACGCCCACCTCAGCCTGTCGTAGCGGTTTGATGCGTAGTTGTCATTGTCCCCGGAGACCTTCCAGTGCCAATCTCCAGTGGCACTGGACTCGTTCTCCTGTCTCCAAGTACCGGTCGGGAAATTGTTTGTATCTGGCTGGTACCCATCCGTGTATCCCGCTGCATACCAGGTCGGAACACCGAACGGTACCGCGTTGTTCGTGCAGTACTTCCCTTCATTCGCCTCGTCCTGGCAGAAGCCATTCTCCATAGGGTCGTACCAGAAAGCGATGGGAACATCCCTGTCTAGCAGGTCGTTCGAAACGTCTCCGTCAATACCTATTCCGGCGTCGACGATCCCGCGGAAAGTCACTCCTCCCGATAGGAAGCCGTCGTCGCTCAAGCTACTATGGGAGATAGTCGGAGTCCATATGAATGGGACTCTGACAGACTGTCCCGCTGCTAGGGTGATATTGAACGTCCACTCCTGGATGATTACTCCGATAGGGTGCCATATCTCTAGCTTGGCATCAGCAGTCACTGGAGATGGATCGACACCCATCTGCTGGAAGGTCACATTGACCTGGATTGTCTCTCCCTTGGTCATGTACTCCAAGGTGGTTGAGTCGGGTTGGTCCCAGACCTTCGGGGACACTGTCGAGTTGCCCACCTCGATCCCTGTGACCTCGAAGTCAACCGGGTTATTCCTTGGGCCGATTTCCGACTTCATTGAGGTCTCCTGTGGGACCTCTATCGCAACGTGGGAGATGCTGACTGCTAGGAGCATGAAGGAAAGCAGGACTGGTCGTACCGAACTCATTATCATCAAATTGCGGAAATGAACCGTGTAAGAAGGTTGGGGAATGCAGTGCGTAACTGAAAGGGTAGCGGTCACGAGGATACTGGCTTCTAACGGGCATCGTCAGGCACTTATCGAATGAAGCGCTTATGGTGGTATGCAGTGCCGAAGGAAGCATGGTTGACCGTGGGAAAGTCGGAAAGCAGTTGGTACTGGTTCTGCTGGTCGTTCTGCAGATCACCATGGCACCGGTGATTCTGTTCTCACTGACTTACCTGGTTCACATAGATTACGAGGCCGCGCAAGTGAGCATCCGAACCGACCTTATCCACTGGGTGGTGTCCGCTGGCCTTACGTACGGACTCATATCGATAGCTCTAGCCTTGGTCGTGGGGGGCTTCAGACCGTTCTACGTTGCGAACCGAGGAGGCATACTGCCCGCATTGAAAATGAGTCCAAGGACGGGCGATCCTGAGCTAGTCGATAGGGCCAGACTTTACCTCCAAGGAACCCCCTACGGGAGGATGGCCAGACTGGTGAACACGAAGACCAGTGGCGGGGAGTACGATCTCATGGCGGTCCACGGAGGGCTACAGTTACTGGCAGTGCCGATGCAGGTCATCCTGATCGCAGTCCCTCTGGCGATAATGGAGGGGGTGCCTGACTCGCTGGTCAGGCCAAGTAGGGCCTTCGACCTGGGGATGGCGGGTTATTTGGTGGCTCTCTGGATAGCCGTCAGAGTCCATCCCTTGGTCTCCCACCAGCTCGTGGGCATAGCCGCCATGTTCAGGAATGTGGTCTGGAGAGTTTCGAGGCTCTCCTGGGTGTTGCCAATATTCCTTTACTGGCTTGTGGCGAGGGTTGTGCTGCTGGTCTCCCTGGACGTCCTAAACGTGGACTACGAGCAGTGGCATGAGATGCAACTGGAGAAGATCATCCTAGAAACAATAGCCCCCGGGGCCGAGGTCCCGGAGACCGCTATACTCGACTTCATAGTAGCCATTTCCGTCCTTCCTATGGCCACCTTCACCACCGTATCCGTACTAGGGGGGTCACAGGAGATGCCCGACTGGATGTTCGGGCAGGAGTCATCCCTCGGGCCTCTAAGGACCAAGGAGCTTGGGGATGGGGCGGAGAGCGAAGAATCCGACGAAGAGGAACCACAAGTCATCTTGAACGATGAGTCAAGGGGAGAAGATGAGGAGTCCCCATCCAGGATGATCGACACCCCATTCAACCTATTTAGCGATGACTAGGAAAGGAATTATTTCGAGACACAGGATTTCTAGAACTTTACAAACGGCGCTACTCAATATGCACCCTTCGCAATAGGGCTCGTAAAAGGAAGACCCCTATCGGCAGGGTCAGCAATTTTATGAAAAGATCAGTCATGAAAAAATCCGTACTGAACATAGTTGGAAATTCCGATGTGTTGAACCCAATGAGGGATAGCACTCCGTTCGAGATCAAGCCAACAATGGGAAGTCCTATGATTACGAAAACAAGGACCACATTGTTTTCCCACCAGGGTTTCTCCTTGCCTCCTTCAGTCACGCACTTCATCTGCCAACGCCACGGATAGTTATTCCTACGTCACGAGGGTGTCATCTGACTCAAGGATAGATAGTGTCATACGCTATTTGGGACTGGTTGTTATCAATGGGTGAGAGAATCAATATTTCTTCAGGTGCTCCTTGGGAGCCTATTGCCGGATACTCCCGTGCAGTCAGAGTGGGCCAATTCATAGAGGTCGCTGGAACTACTGCTGTGGATTCGCAGGGGAATTTCTTCGGCGAAGGGGATGTAACGGCCCAAACCCAGTACGTCCTCGAGAAAATCCAGCTTGCTATAGAACAGGCGGGAGGCACCATGTCTGATGTCGTCCGTACTCGGATTTATGTTACCGATAGAGAGTACATGATGGATGTTGCACAGGTGCATGGTAAATTCTTCGGTGAAATAAGACCGGCCTCTACGGGCGTAGAGGTAGGCGCACTGGTAGATGATAGGTTGCTGGTTGAGATAGAGGCAAGTGCGATAGTTAGCTCGGACTAATGCGGTACGAAAACCTAGGCTGTGATTGGGACTATCTGACCATCGCCTGGCTCATCCTACCATCAGGGCCCGTGACTACGTCGCCGACAGGCCGCCATCCGAGTCTGATAGCGTCCTTAACCTTAGCATCCAACGCGTCCACCAGCTCCTCACTGTCTTCTAACACCCCTTGGTTCCCGTCTATGCGAGTTCCCACAGTCACCATCTTGTAATCCATCAGTAATCCCACACGCTATCGGTTGAAGGAGTCATCGCATCAGAGGGTAGCGTTAATCCTGCCCATATCAGGGAGGGGACCTGGTGTAATGGCAGGATTCACGTCGAGGATAATGACGAGCTTCAGAGATTATTCTCACAAGTATTCCCATTGTCATCTGAATTGGTCCCATCGGGACAGATTGTGTAGTTCCAAATTACACTATTCAGATTGGCCCCCCTTAGGTCTGCACCAGTTAGGTTGGCACCATTCAGGGTGGCATTTTCCAGATCGGAAAAGCTCAGGTCAGCAGAAAACAGGATTGTATCACTCAGGTGGGCACCAGTCAGCGTGGCATAGGTCAGATTGGCACCACTCAGGTCGGCAGAATTCAGATTGGCGCCATTCAGGATCGCATAGTGTAGATGGGCATATATCATATCGGCATCGCTAAGATTGGCATCATGCAGGTTGGCACCAGGCAGGTAAGAACCATTCAGGTTGGAACGGGTCAGGTCGGCACCGGACAGCCAGGCAACGTAGAGGCCGGACTGTCTGAGATCGGCGCCAGTCAGGTCGGCACCGGACAGCCAGGTATGACTCAGGTCGGCATATCTCAGGACGGTTCCTTGCAGCATGGTGTAATTCAGGTTAGCAGCTTTCAGATTGGCGCCAGTCAGGTTCAAATTCGACATATCGGCATAACTTAGGTCTGCAAAGCGCAGGTCAGCACCGACCCCTACACGAGTCTCGACTTGCTCGATGTAAACCTCCGACACCTCGGCAGAGGATATCGTCACAGGGACGATTGGTCTGTCGTTACTGGTCTCTGTTCCCGATAAAGTCGTCACGTGGTCGCATCCTCCGACCACGTCTCCGAAAACAGTGTGAACCCCGTCAAGCCAATGAAGATGCGAGACATCGCCTGGAACCAAGAAGAATTGGGATCCGCCTGTGTTCGGACCTGCGTGAGCCATTGATATGGTGCAAGAGAAGTGACTCAATCCACTTTCGACTTCATCCGGAACCGTGTAATCCTCCTCTGAGCATTCTCCGATTGGAATAGAAACCCCATCGCACCATCCATACCAATTTGCGGCGAATCCCCCTGAGCCATCGCCATTCTCGAAATCCCCTCCCTGAATCATGAAGTCGTCGATAATCCGGTGGAAGTCCACGTCATCGTAGTTCCCTTGCAAGATATGGCTTCGGAAATTGTCAGCGTGGTTTGGGGCTGCAGTATGATTCAGCCTCAGCAGTATCTCGTGATTCTCTTCACCGTGTGAAACATTGAGTCTGGCATCGCTGTACATTACCTTAGCCATGACAATGATCGCGTCTCCATTTTCGTCTTCTCCTGTCGCTTCATCGATTTCGCCAGTGCAACCGGATATCAAGGAGGAGAGGAGAATGATGCACAGTAGGAAGGTGCTCTTCTTCATGTCCTTGCGACGACAGGG
>LUMT01001102.1_pt1 | contig 16417 bp, 8 predicted proteins | sample 729741 | NCBI WGS metagenome assembly LUMT01 (sample SAMN03860299, study PRJNA289734) | marine metagenome | biome: seawater column; feature: ocean; material: water; isolation source: Red Sea water column Station 192 - depth 50m | place: Saudi Arabia: Red Sea | collected 2011-10-15 | depth 50 m
GCCATAGTACGTGCATCGCCATAACCTTGTGAAATCATCCACTTCAGCATGGTAATGTTTGAACGGAGATATTCAGCCACTTTCTCTTCTGACAATGTGATCGCACAGCCTGCAGCAGAACGCTCAGCAGAAGCATCAGACAATTCGAATGCTTGTTCAGCAGTCAAGTCTGTTTCCATTTCAGTCAAGTCGATCTCTAGGATACGACCAGAGAAGATGTTTTTCTTCCCTTTCTTCTCTACAGTCAAGTCGCCTTCTTTGATCGCATACAAAGGAATCGCATGGACGAGGTCACGTAGTGTGATGCCTGGCTGCATTTTACCTTTGAATTTCACTAATACAGATTCAGGCATATCGAGTGGCATCACACCAGTCGCTGCAGCGAATGCAACTAGACCAGAACCCGCAGGGAAAGAAATACCAATTGGGAAACGTGTATGTGAGTCACCGCCTGTACCGACGGTATCAGGCAACAACATACGGTTTAACCAAGAGTGAATAATACCGTCACCTGGACGTAGCGATACACCGCCACGGTTCATGATGAAGTCAGGCAAGCTGTGTTGCATTTCTACGTCAACTGGCTTTGGATACGCAGCTGTGTGACAGAAAGATTGCATCACGAGATCAGCTGAGAAACCTAAGCACGCCAAATCTTTCAATTCGTCACGTGTCATTGGGCCAGTGGTATCTTGCGAGCCCACAGTAGTCATTTTTGGTTCACAGTAAGTGCCTGGGCGAACGCCTTGACCTTCTGGAAGACCACATGCACGACCAACCATTTTCTGAGCGAGAGAGAAGCCTTTGCCAGAGTCAGACGGTTGAACTGGAGTGCGGAACAATGTAGATGGTTCAAGACCCAATGCTTCACGTGCTTTATTGGTCAAACCACGACCGATGATCAAGTTGATACGACCACCAGCACGCACTTCGTCAAGAAGTACAGGGGTTTTCAGTGGTGATTCAGCGATTTGCGCACCGTTTTTAAATGCAGTGACTACCGCTGTTTCTTTATTGATTTTTAGGGTAATTTCATCACCCATATTCATGTCATTGACATCAATCTCGATTGGCAAAGCGCCCGCATCTTCCATCGTGTTGAAGAAAATCGGTGCAATCTTACCACCTAGACACAAACCACCATCTTTTTTGTTTGGAATATGTGGGATGTCATCACCGAAGAACCAAAGTACAGAGTTCGTTGCAGATTTACGAGATGAACCTGTACCAACCACGTCACCGACGTAGGCAACTGGATTACCTTTGGCGATCAATTCTTTGATTTGGTTGAGTGGACCAACTTCGCCTGGTTGTTCAGGATTGATGCCGTCACGCTCGTTTTTCAACATTGCATTGGCATGTAGTGGAATATCAGGACGGCTCCACGCGTCTTGTGCAGGAGACAAGTCATCGGTGTTGGTTTCCCCAGTCACTTTGAATACTGTGAATGTAATTTCGTCAGCAACGTCTTCACGACCTGTGAACCATTCAGCGTCAGCCCAAGATTGAACAACGGCTTTGGCATTGGCATTGCCTGCTTTGGCTTTATCAGCAACGTCATGGAACGCATCAAATACAAGCAAAGTCTTTTTCAATGCTTCAGCTGCGAGTTCTGCAAGCTCAGCATCATCCAACAGCTCAACCAATGGCGCAACGTTATAACCACCAAGCATCGTGCCAAGTAGATATACTGCACGCTTTTTATCAATTAGCGGAGAAGTTGCTTCGCCTTTTGCAAGCGCAGCCAAGAATGCAGCTTTGNNNNTTGGTCAACACCTGCTGGCACACGGTTTTCAAGCAAATCAACGATATACTCTTCTTCACCCGCTGGTGGATTTTTTAACAATTCAACCAATTCAGCTGTTTGAGCATCGTCAAGCGGCTTCGGTGGGATTCCGAGTGCGGCACGTTCTTCTACGTGTTGGCGGTAAGCTTCTAGCACGGTGTTATTCCTCTTCTTTAAAAAATTATTTGTACGCAGCTGACTAAAGACAACCTGACAAATAAATTGGACGGACAAATTGTACTAAATTTGACACTAAAAGTTAATGCAATCGCTGTGCACAAAACTTGATGATGATTATTTATTTAGAAAATACCATGCATCAATCTGCACTATTTGTGATCACTGACATCCTTTTCTACTGGTAAATTCTACGCAACTTCCACAAATTCATTTTGCCAAAATGCGACAAATAAAGCATTACGACCTTTAGCGATAGCATGTATCAGAATCTTAAAAGTTTGAATGACTAAAAAGCACATTGCCAATGTTTGTGGACATTGGCAATGTTGATTATAAGGTTTAAAACTTCCAGTTATAGAACACGTCAATCGCACGTTCGAGTGAAGACGTTGCCTCCAAGTACAGACGACGGTTAACTTGATAACGCAAGGTCAAAGTATTGACTGGGGTAAAGATACCGACGCCATAGCGTAGATAAAGATCAGGCGTGATATAACCTGTCACACTGACTTGGGTATCATTGCCCGAACCTTGCGCATCAAGCGCCAATCCGCTGAGACCAAAGCTTCGTCCAATCTGATTGGTCAAGGCTCGTGTCCCACCAAGCCCCATACTGATCCCTGCTGCCGCAAGCGTGTTATTCACATCCGACTTGAAGCCTTCGGTATTGTTGACTGAGCCAGCGCCCGAACTAATCCGACCTGTAAGCAAGGCATTGAGTGCCTCTTGCTCTGTCAGTCCTGCATCATTATAAATCTGAATATTTGGACTAGAGGCTTGCCCTGTGATGCGCACACCTACGGTACTATTTTGCACATCTTTACTGGCATCAATATCTAGACCAGGGTTGGCAAGCTCTCCACCGAATCGAGCAATCGCTCGAGTGAGTTCTAGGCGCTGACCATAGGCTTCAATGGTCACCTGACGACTGACACCGATTGCACCATTAGCTTGTAATGCGATCTGCGTACCACGTTGACGTAGGTTAATACCGCCAACCAGTGGAATGGTACTGTTAAAGCCTCGGAAAATCACACTATTACCCAAGCTCACATCAATATCCGCATCTATACGCCATGGACGTGACGCTTTTAAGATTGCGAGCTGATCTTCGTTACTTCGTACGATACGTACATCACCAGATGTTCCAACGACATTTGGGCTACTTTCAGGCATGGAGATAATTGCACGAGGAACTTTGATGTCGCCTCTCACAGTCAAAGCACGTCGAGCAGGCTGAATGTCGACTTCGATATTCGGCGAAACCGAAGTTGAATTCGTGGTGAGCCCGACCAAGTTGCCAATCCAGTAATCTTGCCGACACCTTTACCTGAGTTAAATGCACCCTCAAGAATCGCTGATGTCCCTTGTATAGATGAAGCAAGCTGAATATTTTCAAGATTCAACGGCACACTGATCATTGCCACCTTGCCATCTTTGAGACGAACTTCACCGTTAAAGCTCGGTTGCTGCAACGTGCCTGCAAGACGACCCGCTGCCGACAATGTGCCATCTAGCTCACGCACGTCAGCAATGAATGGTTTAAACAGATTGAGTTTGATTTGATCCAAGGCGATCTGACCTGACAAGGATTTATTTTCACCTTGTGTGCCAACCAAAACGTCAACATAGCCTGTACCAAGTAGCGGCGAATCCGCATTGAGCTTGAGTGCTAAAGCATTCGCTTGGGTTTGGGCTGTTAAGCGGACTTCTCGATATTCAATCGACGTCGGCGGAATACCTTCTTCATTGGACAGTCCAATATGCCCTTGACGTGTCACCAACTGCGCTTCGACATCCATCGGCTGTCCTTCACGCCATGCTACATCGGTATAACCATTGAGACGACCGTCAATGGCGAGACCTGACGGCATGAAAGCTTGAAAATCCGCAAGCTCAATATTTTGCATTTTGGCTGAGACAACACCTTGCGTTTTACTGGCGATCAAAGGCTGATCAAGACATATTTGGCTTTGCTGACGACCCTGACTCATCCAGCAATGTGCTGTTACCGTGATTTGTCCTTTTGCTTGGCGATAAATAATCGATGCATTTTGATTTTGCGTCAAACGGACACGCTGTGAATTGAAGTCCCCTTTTTGGATTTGTCCAAGCCAATCATTTTGTGCATTAAAACCACCTGCCATTTGCACATAGAATTTTGACTTATCATTATTGCCATCAAGCTTGAGCAGATGCGCTTGACGTGTGCCGATGAGTTCTGCTTTGACTTGATCAATACGACGCTTATTACTTGTAAGCCCTTGTAGATTAAATACTAATTGTGAAGCAGTTTGACCTGTTGGCAGTGTGCCAATCAAAGATACTTTTTCCACATTAAGATTATCACCATACGCCAGATTTTCTGCGATTAAATTTGATTTTGCTTGAATGCTTGGCTGACTTTGCACTGACAAGAAACCTTTTACCGTCCCGCCAAGTCCTGGATACAGTTGATCTAAGTTGGGTGCGTTGACATTCAATTGGAGACGTTGTGCATTACCAGCGGCATGAACAATATTGTTGGCATAACTCAACACTAAATTATTCGCTTCAAACTGCTGCGGAACAAAACTACTATTCTCACCAAAACTGACGCTGAGGTTGCCTTTACCAAGCAATGGTTTGTTATTGATATTGCCTCGAAGGTTTAGGTTCTGCACAGAAATATTTTTTTGCTGTTCAGACCAGCGACCTGTAGTGTTGACACGACCTGTAATATTGCCCGTGACATTCCCGACAAAATACTGCGGTTTAAATTGATCGAGTAGCGCACGTACATTCCACGCAATACCATTTTCAAGATTGACAATCCCATTGGCATCGAGCTTGCCTGCTGCACCTTGATGGAAAAGCTCATTAATTTTAATCAGCTTCGGTGTCCCCGATACATTGATTTTCAAAGGTCCTTGACTGTAGTTTTGTGCGTTCAGCCCGCCATCATATTGCACAGCAAAGCCTTTTAAGCCTGATTGATTTTTGCCATCATGCATGAGGACGACAGCGGTAGATTGCCCTGTTAAGGCAATACTTTGCGTTTGATTGCCTTGTGGTAGCTGTCCAGTCAGATCAATCCCTTTCAGTTGGATGACTTGCTTATTTCCAGTGGCATTGTTCTCGGCATAGCCTGATGCTTGAATCGAACCGTCCAAACGATTGACTGGCGCAGCAGGACTGATCGTCTGTGGATTGAACTGATTTGCTAGAAGATTTGCTCGCCAACGTAGTTCAGATCGATCGGTTGGCAAGTTGACCACCGCATTACCTGACAGTTTGCTTTGTCCTTGTGTCAAACTAAAGTCTTTAACATTTAATATACTATTGGAAAAGTTCAAAGTGCTTGCATATTGTCCCGCAGGCAGGCTAGATGATTCATGCGCACGAATCAAAGTCGCCAAGCGAATGTCTTGCCCTTTGTCCGAGAGCGCTAAATCAACATCGCCTTGTTGACTATTTAACCAACCAACATACGGAAATTTGCGGTCAATATCTTGCCAAGCAAATTGCGCCTTTATATGATAATGCTGCACTCATGTCAGGCGGTAGTAGATCTCGAACAGCAGGGGGTATCACATCATGATTTGGATTAATCCCATTTAACCGGCCGCCAAGATCCCAACTGACACCATCTTGCCACCCAACGACACCCGCAAGCTCAACCTGCCCATCCATCAGTGACCCAACAAAGTCTTCAATGTTGAGCTTCTTCAAGTCAGTATTCATCTTAGCTTGATAATAGCCTTGGGGAATTTGCTTACCACGCAGATCGGTGTCGATATCGATATTTAGATTTTTGATATTTCCCGCTAAGTTGACTTCACCACCTTCAGAATACAGCTCCTGTTCAGGTGCAACAGGCCAATGATATTTTGACCAAGAGACCTTAGCAAACATTGGCACATTCTTACGTACAGGATGAAGCACCATATAGCCCGATATCACATCAGGACTTGCCGCAGCAAAACCAGCTTTAAGCGTATCGACATCTCCACGAGCCACCAGTTTCAGCTGACTCATTTTTAAATTTTCTAAGGCAGGAATTGTCGCATCCGCACTCAGACTCAGTGGATATTTTCCATCTAATTGCAGATAACCATTAATCTTCTCTGCTTTAAGAAAATCCATCGTCAACGATGAGTTTACCAATTGAATTTTTGCACCTGACCACTCACTGTCGTTGAGCTGAATATCATAAAAATTGGTGGTCGATGTAGTGGTTTGCAGAATAAGCTTTTTGATATATGCTTCATCCATGCGAAGCACGAATGGCAATTTTAATTCTTTAAATTCAAATTCTTTATCGGTCGGTGGTGCACTATTAATGACATGAATGGTGTCAAAGTTTGCACGCATGAGATGGATTTCTCTATTGACGATAGCACGCCAGCCGAGATGTACATCCGCACGATTGATTTTGACCTCAACGTCTTTGACCTTGACCAAGATATCTTTCAGGATAATGCCTTTGATGAGATTGCCATCTTCATATTGATAGCTAATCGCCTGCTGACGATCAAGCACAAAATCCAGTAGCCATTTACTGCCACGGTCGGAGCTTGCAAACAAGCCCAAAGCAATGATGATCAGTAACAATAACCCTAAAAAACCAAATAGCAACCAACGTGCTGAACGGGCAACACGAGATCGCTTTTTCGGTTTTACTTTTTGCTCAGGCTGTTGCTCAGTCATATGCTTGTCTTATTCCCAAAAATTTGAAGCTAAAATAATTTAATGAATTAAAGCGGTGGTCCAATAAAGAAATGTAAGCGAATCGGTACGCTATCTTCACTTACGCCAGCTGCTACATCGACCCGAATCGGTCCTACTGGCGATGCCCAGCGCACACCCACACCGACGCCATATTTGGTTTCGTTGCTAAAGTTTTCATCATAAGCATTGCCTGCATCGGCAAAAACTGCGGCACGCCAACCATCACGGAATTGATAGTTATATTCTAGTGAGCCGACCGCAAGGACTTGCCCACCTAATAACAATCCGTCTTCTTCAGGAGATAAACTTTCATAATCATAGCCACGCACGCTCTGATCACCACCGGCAAAATAGCGCAGATTATAAGGCACACCATCAAAATCATCTGTGACGATATAACCCAAATCCCCTCGCCCAACGAATTGATGATCAGCATTGTCACCCAATGAATAAATAAAGCGCCACCCTGCATTAAGGATTGCCATATCGGTTTCAGTCAACAAGCTTTCCGAACCGACTTCTGCGCGATAAAATTGGCGAAAGCCCTTTGTTGGATTGACATAATTATTATGATCAGTACGGCTGATTTCATAACCAAAAAGCAATGACTCTTGCTCAGGATCGGTACTTACCACACGAAAAGCATCAGGCATATCATCAGGATCGACATTACCCGTCGCGTCAATTCTATCCAAACGATAACGCACCGACATATTGTGTTGCCATTGTCCCATTGGACGTTTAATGGTTCGTTCCGCACCGACGACTGCCGATTCAATATTCAGCTCAACACCCTGACCAATTTCATCTTTGATTTCACGTTCATAACCACCGACGACACTGAAGAAGTCATTCAACGGATGCTTATATGGAATATTGTAGCGCCCATCAATCGATTGATAATTTTCAGACAGCTGTAAATTGACATCCAAACTGTGCCCACGATCATTGACTATGGCACGGCGATATTGCGTACGCAAACGAACACCAGTATCCGTACCATAACCCAAACCTGTTTCTAGGCTATTTGGATTGTCTGCATTCAATGTCACGATCACAGGTACACGTTTGGTTTCACGAGCTTGTGTTTTGAGTTTTTCGGTTTCTTCTGCTCGCTTTTCTGCCTCAGATTGACTTTTAGCAAGTGCATCACTCTGATTTTCATTATCTGTTGCGCCGATAAATTCACCTTCATCGACCACGTTTTGACTGGTAACGTCAGCGGTGTCAGTTGGCGGTGGCGTTGGGTTTTGTGCCTCTTGTGCTGCACGCAGTGCTTCAAGATCAGGCGGTAACTCTAACGGTTTATTGATCGGATCAGGCTTTGCCACATTGACTAAGGTATAATTAAAATAGCGACTATTAATCAAGTTGCTAGACAATAGATTAGTTCGCCATTCGGTAAAATCAGCACCAGCTTCATACGGCACCAGTTGCTCTAATATCTCACGGCGAAGCGGAAACTCCTCATCAGGATCACTCATACGAAATTCGACCGCATCCAGTTGATAACGCTCGCCAGTTTCATACTTCATGAGAATATCCGCAGTATTTTCAGGCAAAGTGACTTTGACATCACGCATACGCCAATAGCTATCAAAATAGCCTCGACTATCAGCAGCATTATCGATACGTGAACGCATGTTTTCATAATCTGCATGATTGAGCACATCGCCTTCATTCAGATCAGGCACCACACTCACGACTTGGAAAACAGGCTCATCTGCACCCGCACCAGTGAACTCAATGTCAGGTTGCTCAGCGACAAGCACAGGATCATTCTGCGTGATCTCAACAACAAGGGTTTCTTCGTCTTGTTTACTGAGTTTAAACTCTGCCTCATAGTAACCCACTGCTTGCGCTGCGGTATTTGCCATTTCTTTGAGTTGTGGCAATGCGACATTAAACTCTTCAAAAGCCTCTTGGGTAAAGGTAGAAAGTTTTGCTTCAACATTATTTTGTAGCGCATCATTTAACTCGCCTTCAGCGCCACGCACAGTGACATTAATCTTAGGCAGCTTTTCGATAATGTCAGGGTTTTCCTCATCTCGATTAAATAATCTGGCAAAAAATCCACGTTCTTTCTTTGGTGTTTCAGCGGTATTGATAGAAGATTGACTCGGATCACTCGAATCGTCTTGAAAGTCAGGCACAGTAACCTGTTGCTGTTGCAAAGTAGTAACCAGTTGATCAACATCGACCGTTTGCGATGCTGAGATATTTGATGTTGCAAACTCAGCACTAGAGGCTGTATCTTGACTGGACTGGATTTGGCTTACGCTCGGGACAGATTGTTCTTGTAGTTCAGCGTTCTGCTTGGCTTGTGCTGCGATTTGATTGATTTCATTGAGCATTGCTTGATCAGGCGCTGGGATATCGCTGTCTTGCAACTGATAGACTTCATCTGCCTGAAACTCACTCACAGCTTGATCTAAGCTGGTTTGCTCCCTCTCAGCCGCTTGCTGATCTTCAATAGCATCATTGATTAGTTCTTGCTGTTCTTGCTCTTCTTCTGCGATCGCTTCATCGACTGCCTCGGTATCAGGATTTGAAATCACCATACGATTTTCGGCAAATATTATCTGCGACATCGCACAGCTCATCCCCAAAATCAATGCTGTCGGAGCAACATGCGCACCAATAATATGCCGAATCGAGTGGCTTAGAATATTAGAGGAGAATAATTTTTTATTTAAATCAGGCATACTGCACTCAAATTCGGCTCATCAAATCCATCATGTAGATTGTCTTGAGTTATTGTAAAATTGTAAAGTGGCTATACCACCGAAAAACAAACTCCATTACACTAATAAAACACAAAATGTTCAGTCAATAAGTTTTCACAATTCATGCTATTTACAACATGAAAAATCACAGTGAGTCATTGCATGTCCGCTTCGACACCTTTTTTACTTGGTACGCGCCGTTTCGCACCTATATTTGCCACACAGTTTTTTGGCGCATTCAATGACAATATTTTCAAATACGCCCTACTCATGGTGTTTACATACGGCTGGATTCCCAAAGGGGATATCAGCGTCAGCACACTGAATAACCTCGCTGCACTGTTATTCATTTTGCCTTTTTTTATTTTTTCTGCAACCGCTGGACAGATTGCAGACCGCTATGAGCGCTCAAATCTTATTCAATGGTTAAAAATTGGCGAAATTACAATGATGTGCATCGCCACGATTGGTTTCTTTATTGGCAATATTTGGCTACTGCTTTTTGCGCTATTTATGATGGGAATGCAGTCTGCGATCTTTGGTCCGATTAAATATGCCATTTTGCCCGAAATCCTTACAGAAAAAGAGTTGATGACGGGTAATGCCATTTTTCAATCAGGGACATCTTTAGCGATTTTATTCGGCATGGTGGTTGGCGGAGTCGTGATTTCGTTCTCATCAGGCAATATGCTGTGGATTTGTTTGACTTTGGTTGGCGTGGCAATTCTAGGTTATTTATCTAGTCGAATGATTTTGCAACAAAAAATTGCAGACCCAAACCTCAAGGTCAACTGGAATGTTTTTGCAACCAGTTGGCAAATCGTTAAATTCAGTTATGGTTTGCCCTTGGTTTTTTTAGTTTTGCTTGGCAATTCGTGGTATTGGTTTTATGGGGCAACGGTCATCACGCAAATCCCGCAGATGACTGCACAGTATTTGCATGGCAATGAAAATGTGTCAAGTTTAATACTCACCTTCTTTTCAGTTGGTATCGTCATTGGTTCGGCGCTATGTAAAAAATATAGTGGTGATCACGTGAATATCAAGATGGTGCCCTATGGTGCAGTCGGCTTAACATTATTTGCGCTGTATTTGGCTTGGTCACTTGCACAACTGCCAAACTTTCAAGGAGATTTATTCAACATCGCACAAGTCTTTGCACAAGGTGGTGCGGTTTATCATGTCTTTCTTGCCGTGCTTTTACTTGGTGTAAGTGGTGGTTTTTACATCGTCCCGTTGTACGCCATGATGCAAGCCAAAGCACCACAAAGCCATCGTGCACGTGTTGTAGCTGCCAATAATATTTTTAATGCGATCTTTATGGTTGTGGCTGCGATTTTCTGTATTATTATTTTAAGTAGTTTAAATTTAAGCCTCGTTCATTTATTTGGCATCACAGCATTAATTAGTGCTGTAATCACCACACTTTTATTAATTTCGTTACGTCGCAAACTGAGCATGGGAGAATCTTAATGCGTCAATTCAGTCCATTCGATCAGATGATTAATTCTTTCGATCAAGCTTTGCGAAGTCTTGTGCCTGGTGTCACCAGTGCCAGTCGTGAAAATCCTGCTCAGGAAAATCCCGCTGAACTGAGCATCAATGAATCACGTCATGTCGCAGGCTTGATGCGTGTTAATCATAGTGGTGAAGTGTGCGCGCAAGCACTCTATCATGGGCAAGCTTTAACGGCAAAATTGCCCAGTGTACGTATCGAGATGGAGCATGCAGCACAAGAAGAAGAAGATCATCTCGCTTGGTGTGAAGATCGCTTAAAAGAACTCAATAGCATGCCAAGCCTGCTTAATCCTGTGTGGTATAGCCTATCTTTTGCCATGGGTGCAGTGGCAGGGATTGCAGGAGATAAATACAGTCTTGGCTTTGTCGCTGAAACTGAGCGTCAAGTCAGCGAACACTTACTCTCTCACCTATCGCAACTTCCTGAACAAGATCAGCGCTCCAAAGCCATTTTAGAACAGATGAATAGCGATGAATTGCAACATCGTGATACCGCAATTGAGGCTGGTGGTGTTGATTTGCCGAAACCCGTGCAAATCTTGATGACGGTGATCTCTAAAACGATGACCAAGACCAGTTATTACATTTAATCATGCATGTGATCTACACATTCAAATCTTTAAAGCATAAATTATCAGAAATAAACTTTTTAAATTCTAGTCATAAAAAAACCGCAACTCACCTGAACTGCGGCTTTCTTTTTATTTTGCGCTATTAAACATCGATGATCATGATGTGACTCGATCTGCCCACCTGTGAAGATCGGTGACCACTCGCCAGTTTTGCCTTTACCTTGAATGATGATGCCGTCATCTCTAGGTTGACATTGGATACCCAAAGCCATTAATCCATCTGCCATCACTTGGATACGATCAGACTCTTTGACACGAAGCTCAGCAGCACCCGTCAAAATCGTTTCACCCTCTGCACAAGCAGCAGCAATGAATAACGCAGGAAACTCATCAATCGCAAGTGGCACTTGATCTTCAGGCATATGAATACCTTTTAAAGTTTTGCCACCACGGATATGAATATCTGCAATCGGTTCACCACCTGCGATGCGCTCATTCAACACGCTGATGTCCGCACCCATTTGCTTAAGGATTTCAATCACACCTGTACGCGTTGGGTTAATCCCAACAGCTTCTAAAGTCAGATCGGCATTTTGACTAATCGCCGCACCAACCATAAAGAACGCCGCACTCGAAATATCCGATGGTACTTGGATATTTGTCCCAACCAATTTTCCGCCACCTTGAAGCGTGATTTGATTACCATGATCTTGTTTTTGGGTTTTTACGTCGTAACCAAATGCACGAAGCATACGTTCAGTATGATCACGTGTCGGTTCAGGTTCTACAACAGAAGTTTCACCCTCAGCCCAGAGCCCTGCCAATAAAATCCCTGATTTAACCTGCGCCGACGCCATCGGCAAATCATAATGAATGCCTTTTAAGCCTTGTGCGCCTGTGATGCTCACTGGCGGTGTACCTTTTTCACCTGTGGTTTGAATTTTTGCACCCATCGCACGCAGTGGTTTTGCGATACGCTCCATCGGACGTTTGGAAAGCGACGCATCACCTGTCATCACCGTATCAAAGGCTTGGGCAGAGAGCATGCCTGAAAGCAAACGCATACTAGTGCCTGAGTTGCCCATATACAGCGCACTTGCAGGTTTTTTCAGACCGTGCATGCCGACACCATGAATCGTCACTTCACCATTTTTCGGTCCTTCGATCGAAACCCCCATATCACGGAAGGCTTGCAAGGTTGCCAACGCATCTTCACCTTCCAAAAAGCCTGTTACATGGGTTGTGCCTTCTGCAATTGCGCCGAACATGATCGAGCGATGCGACACTGACTTATCACCCGGCACTGAAAATTGCCCTGAAAATTGTTGGCTTCCCGGTGAAATGGTAAATTGTTGCGTCACAGCGTTGTTCTCCATCAAAGGTGTATTGGCGAGCATATGGTTAAAATGTTGGCGAGCGGCTTTGGCATGTCCAAGCATTCCCATGAGTGCATTGGAATCTTCGGATTCAATGACTTGTTTAAAGCGTTGTAATTGACCTTCAAAGCCTGCAACCGCACTCAAAATCGCCTGTTTATTGGCAAAAAAAATGTCGTGCCACATCTGCGGATCACTGGCTGCGATGCGAGAAAAATCTCGAAAGCCACCCGCCGCATAACGAAAAATATCTAAATTATCTTGGCGATTAGCCAGTTGCTCGACCAAATTAAACGCCATCAAATGCGGTAAATGACTGGTATGCGCAAGCACCTCATCGTGCTGTGCCACATCCATACAAATCACTTCAGCTTGAGCGCTTTGCCACAGTTGAATCAGCTTTTGTACAGCAATCGGATCACTTGATTCAAGTGGCGTCAGTATCACTTTGTGCTTAGCAAATAAATCAATTTTCCCTGCATGCACACCACTGTGTTCACTGCCTGCGATCGGATGACCCGGCACAAAACCTTTGGGTAAGTTTTCCCCAAAGACATTTTTTGCGGCTTGTACCACATTACCTTTGGTGCTACCGACATCGGTAATAATTGCATCAGCACGTAAGTATGGTTTGATCTGTTGTAATGCCTTTTCAGTGGCTTGTACAGGTAAAGCGAGTACGATCAAATCCGCATCTTGCACCGCTTCACTTGCCGAATTAAATCCTTGATCAATTAAACCAAGTTGTTTAGCATCGGTTAAGGTCTTTTCAGAGCGTGTCGAAGCAACCACTTTTGATGCCAAGTGATGTGCTTTGATGACACGAGCAAGGCTTGAACCGATTAAACCAAGTCCAATAAAAGTAACTTTTTCAAACAATGGTGTATTATTGGCACTCATATTCGAAGCGAAAACAGGATCAGTCATTACAACACTGCCAAAGGATATGAGCCAAGTACACGAAGCTCTTTAACATGCGGGCGAATTTCTTCAATCGCCTGACGCACACCTTCATCTTCGATATGTCCTTTGAGATCAATAAAGAACACATAGGTCCATTTCTCAGGCAATGATGGACGAGTTTCGATACTGGTCATAGTCAGATTATGCTTAGCAATCGGCGCAAGAATCTCAATCAACGCCCCTGCTTTATCATGCGCAGCAATCAACAACGAAGTTTTGTCATGACCGCTACGAGAAGATTTTTCACGACCGATGACTAAGAATCGAGTGGTATTGGCAGCAGAATGCCATTCATTGCGAATACGGCGAGCCGCTTCAGCATTCGAGTTCAGTGCTATGCGCTCAACACCTGGATAATTCACATCGAGCCATTTACGGCATTGTGCCAAGGCTTGTTGATGCGCATAAATCTGTTTGATGCTGTCTTTGCGAGTATTGTGTGAAATTAAGAATTGGTGGTGAATTGGCAATTCGACTTCACCGATGACATGCAGTTTTGAGGCTTTGAAACAATCGAGTGTATGGTTAACGATACCTTCTGATGAATTCTCAACTGGCACCACACCATAATGCGCCGAACCTGATTCGACTTCACGGAATACTTCTTCAATGGTGGTGATCGGACGAGTAATCGCATCTTGTCCAAAATGTTTAATCGCCGCCGCTTGGGTATAGGTTCCCTCAGGTCCTAAAAAAGCAATAGACTGTGGTGCTTCCAATGCAAGACATGCCGACATAATCTCACGGAACAGGCGTGCAACGGTTTCATTCGACAATGGACCTTGATTGCGTGCCATGATATTACGAAGAACCTGCGCCTCCCGCTCTGGACGATAAAACACAGGATTTTCATCTTGAGAAAATTTCGCTTTTGCAACGGTTTCAGCAAGCTTGGCACGTTGATTGATCAAGTGATGAATTTGCTCATCGACAGAGTCAATCTGCTGGCGAATATCTTGTAGATTCAAACTTTGACTATTTTGTTGATCTTTAGTTTGTTGATCTTTGTTTTGTTCGTCGTATTGCATGTTGCCATTTTGCCTTTACCAATTTTGCTCAAGTATACCTGATCAAGCATCAACTGACAGCATCCGAATTCGATTCAAAACGTTTTTTGAGCACTTATATTGACTCAAATTAAAATATCATCTTTGAGAAATTCTTAAACAATTCAGTGCTTGAGGTTTTTTTGACAATCCAGCAAAGTGATAGAAATTGAAAGCACAGCAAGGAATTGAATTTAAATGCAAAACCCAGCGCAACATATCCGCAGCAAAATACTCAATACTTATGTTTCACGCTACTTACTTTGGTACTTTTGTATTGCAAGTAGCTTATTTCTTGGCTATGTCATGCTACTTGGACACCGCCATTATTTAAATTATTTCTTTGCTGATAGTGTGCTGAATAGCTTATTTGTCATCGCTGTTTCGCTGAGTTTATTGGGCTTATATGATGTACTTCAACGTAATCACAGTATTTTACGCAACTACCCGATCATGGGACATTTCCGCTTTATTTTTGAATATTTTCGCCCTGAAATCCGCCAGTATTTTATTGAAGGTGATCGGGATGCACTGCCTTTTTCAAGAGCACAGCGCAATCTCGTTTACCAACGCGCCAAAGACCAAAATGCTGAAAAGCCTTTTGGTTCAATCATCGACACCTATGAAGATGACTACCGCTTTATGGCACATTCTCTTAGCCCAAAGACACCAAGTGATCACAACTCATTTCGTATCACTATTGGCAACACGCAATGTGCACAACCTTATTCTGCATCAATCATGAATATTTCGGCGATGAGTTTTGGGAGTTTGAGCGCCAATGCGATTCGAGCACTCAATGCTGGGGCAAAATTAGGTCATTTTTTTCATGATACAGGCGAAGGCAGTATTAGCCCCTATCATCTTGAAAATGGTGGCGATCTCGTTTGGCAAATCGCCAGTGGTTATTTTGGCTCTAGAACGACTGATGGAAAATTCGATCCTGAAAAATTTAAACATCAAGCCAAGCTCCCACAAGTAAAAATGATTGAAATCAAGCTTTCTCAAGGCGCAAAACCTGGTCATGGTGGAATCCTGCCAAAATATAAGATCAGTGAAGAAATTTCACAAATTCGTGGTGTACCACGAGATCGAGATTGTGTTTCACCGCCTGCGCATTCTGCTTTTCATACACCACTGGAGCTGATGGATTTTATTCAACAACTTCGCACCTTATCCAACGGCAAACCTGTGGGTATCAAACTCTGTATTGGTCAACCTTGGCAATTTATGGGCATTGTCAAAGCCATGTTGGAAAAGCAAGTATTTCCCGACTTTATTGTGGTGGATGGCAGTGAAGGCGGTACAGGTGCTTCGCCAATCGAATTCAGTGATCACATCGGCACACCACTTCGTGAAGGACTATTGTTTGTGCACAATACATTGGTCGGCGCAGGCATCCGTGATCGTATTAAAATTGGTGCAAGTGGCAAGATTATCAGTGCTTTTGATATTGCAAGCACTTTTCCAACAAGACGCACCTGCTGCTGAAAAAGCCATGCGTGCACATATTATTGGTGCTGCACAAAGAGCTGGTGTT
>LUMT01000719.1_pt1 | contig 16357 bp, 15 predicted proteins | sample 729741 | NCBI WGS metagenome assembly LUMT01 (sample SAMN03860299, study PRJNA289734) | marine metagenome | biome: seawater column; feature: ocean; material: water; isolation source: Red Sea water column Station 192 - depth 50m | place: Saudi Arabia: Red Sea | collected 2011-10-15 | depth 50 m
ATGATATATAGCTTAGAGATTGAAAAACAGGTTTTGGCTGCTTTTATACAGAAGCCAAAGGTTCTTATGAATTTTATACACCTTATTGGTGAATCTGATTTTTATGATGGCTCATTACTGCACAAAACTATTTTTGCAGTTCTAAAAAGAGCTTGCCAGAAAGGTGAGAGCATTGATGACATAGTTTTAGTTCAAAGAATTAAAGACTTGGGAATAAAATTTGAGGAAGATATCTCCTTAGTTGATTACGTAAGATCTCTTTCTATGAGAAGAATTAACTCAGAAAAAAAGATCGAATCATCAATTAAAGAGCTTAAAAAATATAGCGTTCGCAGGGAGATTACTAAGACTGCTAATAATATTGTTGAATCAATGAAGAGCGTTTCTACGGATACCTCCTACTTAAAAATTATTGAAAACGCCGATCAAATATATAACGATAAGATTAATTTATTTGAAGTTGGTGACGACGTTCCATCAAATATTTATGAAGAGATGGAAGATTTCATCGAGGATCGTGGCAATAATCCAATTGATGAGTTTGGCATGATGGGGCCTCACTTAAAGATAAATGACATCTATGGATCTCTTTTGCGTCCAGGAAACATTACCGTTATTGTAGCACGTTCTGGTGTAGGAAAAACTCAGTTTTGCATGCATTACGCTACACAGGTTTCATCTAAATATGATGTTCCAGTATTGCATTTTGATAACGGAGAAATGAGCAAAGAAGAATTAATAATTCGACAATGCGCTTCGCTTTCTGGAGTTCCATCACACTTATTAGAAAGCGGTAAGTGGAGGCAGGCTGGCCCAGAGGTCGTGGCTAAAGTCCGCTCTGTTTGGAGCAGGGTTAAAAAACTTCAGTTTTACTATTACAACGTTGGCGGCATGGATGTGGACTCTATGATCAACACATTAAAACGTTTTTACTATTCGAAAGTCGGTCGTGGCAATAAGATGGTTTTTTCTTTTGATTATATTAAAACATCATCAGAACATGGTGGTAATAAAAGCGAATGGCAGACAGTTGGTGAAATGGTAGACAAGTTTAAGAAGTGTATCCAAAAAGAAATACTAGAAGATGGTAACCCAGTAATCCCGATGATTACATCAGTGCAATCGAATCGCAGTGGTATTACGACTAACCGCCAAAGCGCAAATATTATTGATGATGAGTCTATTGTTTCATTGTCTGACCGAATTACTCAGTTTTGTTCACATATGTTTATACTTCGTCAAAAAACAAACGATGAAGTAGCAGAAGAAGGCAATCAGTTTGGCACTCACAAACTTATTAATGTTAAGGCTAGACACCTTGGCAAAGATATTGCTGGAGCTTGTGAACCAGTTCAAGTCGACGATAATTTAAGAAAGAATTTTATTAATTTATCTTTTAGAAACTTTAACATAACAGAATGTGGAGACTTGCGAGATATCGTAAACTTTAGAAATACAGGTGGAGACTTAAACGAATCTTCATCAAACGAAATACCTTCATTTGATGACTTATAGAGAATCTTTAGACAAGCTAGGTTATCCTCTTCAAGATTGTGGTAACCACTGGCGCACCCGTGCTGTATATAGAAATGGAAAAACAAATACTTCTGTTATTATCTATAAAGACAGTGGTGTTTGGAAAGATTTTGGCACAGATGGTCAAGCCAGACCCTTTTCTGCTTTAGTGCAAGAAACATTAAATACAAATGATCCTAAAACGCTCAAAGAATATTTGATCGATGGGACAGATCAACAATACAAACCAAAAACTAAAGAAGATAAAATAGAAATGGAAAAAATATATCCTGAATCTTATCTAGATAAACTTTTGCCAATGAAAACTTTCTATGAGAAAAAGGGCATTTCTTCTAAAACCCAAGATAAGTTTAAATGTGGTTATGCTGGTGGCGGTAAAATGTATCGTAGAATTGTATTTCCTATTTACGATCTAGATAATCAAATACATGGTTTTTCTGGGCGTAGTGTTACAGATGACAAAAATACTCCCAAATGGAAACATATGGGTCGCAAGACAAATTGGATTTATCCACATCATCTTTCGCACAAAAGTATAGAAGAAAAAGAGGAAGTTATATTAGTAGAAAGTATTGGCGACTGCATGGCTCTTTACGAAGCTGGATACATCAATGTGTTAATGCTGGCTGGCTTAGATATTTCTGCTAAGATGATCTCCTATCTAAATACGTTTGATTTAAAAAGAATTATTATTGCTACAAATAACGACAATAGCAAAGACGTAAACACTGGGGCTTTGGCCTCTGTCAAGATCGCATCAAAGCTGTCAACTGTTTTTGATCTATCTTTGATTAAAATCAATCCCCCCGTTTGCAATGACTTTGGTGACATGCTAGAGAGCGATACGGGCATGTTAGAAAATTTTAAACAATGGTATAAACGAAAAGACAAGTGGAGCTTAGATCAAAATACTTTTCAACAATACATTATCAAACAAATCAACAAACACGAGCAGTTGAAAAAAAATGGTCATTGCAAAAAACTAATTAAAATTTTAAATGGAAGTTAAACTATCGGCTAGCCGCATTAAAACGGCTCAATCGTGCAGTTGGATATATTGGAACAAATATAAACAAAATCTGCCAGATACCAACAACGACGGAGCTCGTCGAGGAACAGTGTGTCATAATGTTTTTGAGTTTTTGTCTAAACAAAAAACTAAGACACATTTCAACAAAGTTGTAAAAGCAAAAGACCCATTTGCATCTAAAGCGGTAAAGGAATTAATTATGTCTGACGCTTCTGAGCTTGGTGTTACCGATGATGATAATATGAATCTTATCAAAGAAATGATACTTAATGGCTTGAATTGCAACTTTCATGGGGAAGAGTTAGGTATACCAGATGAAGCGCATGCTGAGTTAGACTTTGACATAGAACAAAACGGTTATCATATCCGTGGGTTTATTGATCAACTATTTTTATATAAAGATAAAAAAATTGCTATAATACGTGACTATAAAACGAGCAAGAAAATGTTTGAAGGCAAGGAAAAAGAAGACAACCTTCAAGACTATATGTATTCTCTGGCGGTTAAAACTCTTTTTCCAGAATATGTAAATAGAACATCTGAATTTTTATTTTTAAAATTTAATTTAAAAAAGAATGGCTTAATGAAAATGAAGCCAATCGATGATGATGACTTAGAAGGGTTTGAGTTGCAACTTGCATCGATTCAAGATTATCTAGAAAACTTTGATGAAAAAGATGCTGTATCAAATTTTGCCATAGACAAAGGCTTTCCAGAAGATGGCTCTTTTGGTGGAAAACTGCAATGCGGATTTGCTACAGAAAAAGGACAACTTAAAAAAGATGGATCTCTGATGTGGCACTGCCCTTATAAATTTGATTTTTGGCACGTGCAAATTTTTGATAAAGAAGGTGAGTTTCATTCTTCTTGCTTTCAAGAAAATTTTAAAAAAGATATGGTTCCAGAGGGCGGTAGTCATGAAATAAAATATTACGAAGGTTGCCCAAAACACTTGACAAATAATAAATAGTGTGTATGATGGCATCATATGATACCATTATTTAAAACTCACTTTTCTATCGGTAAAAGTATACTTAGAATAGATGACATTGACAGAGTTTGTACCGACAATCAAATCGAAGAAATATTTCTCGTAGAGGATACAATGTGTGGTTTTCCAGAAGCCTTCCGCACTTTCAAAGATAATTTGCGGTTTGGTGTAAGATTTTCTGTTTATAATGAAGATCTTAGCGAAGGATCAGAAAGTAAAATGATTGCATTCGCAAACGGAGATTTAGGCGTAAAGGAATTGTATTCTTTATACACAAAAAGTTTTGACTCAAAGATTGTAAATCCATGGGACTTTACAGAGCATATACGGTATGCTGTTCCATTTTATGATTCTTTTTTGCATAAAAACTTAACTAGTTTTTCTAATTGCATAATCGATGTCCCTTCTGACGTAACTTTTTTTATAGAAAAAAATGGCCTGCCATACGACTCAATAATAGAGGATAAAATATTAAGTTATACCAAAAACACAGAATTGGTTAAATCAATTTACTATGAAAACAAAGAAGATGTTGAAGCATTTCAAACATATAAATGTATTTGCAATCGTCAGCCTGGCCGACAAGCCAGCCTATCTAATCCACGACTTGATCATTTTGGCAGTGATCGTTTTTGCGTAGAAGCTTGGAAGGAAGATAAATAATGGAAGACTTACTAAGATTTAAATTTAATCAAAAGTACATTATCTTCGATACAGAAACCGAAGGTCTCAACCTTGTCTCATCGAAGCCTTGGCAACTCGCTTGGATTGAAGCTACTGGCAAAAAGATAACAAAGAAACAAAATAGATTTTTAAAATGGGATGAGCTTAACGTTTCAGAAGAAGCTGCTAAGATTACTGGCTTTAACAAAAAAAATTATTTATTTAAAGCTGAAGATCCCGCTATCGTATTTAAAGAGTTCATGGACTTAATAAGTCAAGATAATGTTATTATTGTTGGACAAAATATTCTTGGCTATGATCTTTATATGCTTGGGGTTATTGCTCGCAACTTAAATCTAAAAATAGATTACTCTTTTGCAAAGCGGTGCTTTGACACTAAAGCGATCGCAACAGCAATCGCTAAGGAAAATAAAAGTCCAGATAAAGAAGATTTTCTTTCTTGGCAATTGAGATACCTCAACCATAGAGAAAAAGGCCTGCGCACAAATCAAAAGTTTTTATTACAGCATTATGATATTGACTTTGATGAAAAACAGTTGCACGATGCTTTATACGATATAGAAAAAAACTTTGAAATATTTCAAAAGCAAATATGGGAATTAGAAATTTAAAACCGCTTCAACAGCCGATGCCAGTTGGCGTTCGTTTGCCAGAAATTGACGTAGAAAGGCGAGTATACTATCAACTTGACCTAGACCCTCAATCTTCTAATTATGCCCTATTAAGGGCACTGTGCCTTCGTGGAGTAAAGCAAAGAGGTATTGACAAGCTAGACAACAAACAAGAATACTATGACCGTGTAAAAATGGAGCTCACAGTGCTTCGAGATCTTGGTTTTGTTGATTATATTTTGCTTAATTGGGATATTTTAAATTTTTGTCACGAAAATGACATACCAACTGGTCCAGGCCGAGGATCTGCTGCTGGTTCCCTTGTCCTTTATTTACTGCGTGTCACAAACGTAGACCCAATCAAATATGACCTTTTCTTCGAGCGTTTTGTCTCCAAAAGCCGAGCAAAAAAGACTGTTGTAGATGGTATTACCTACCTTGATGGTTCGCTACTTGCCGATGTGGATAATGATATTTCTTATGACCGAAGACAAGAAGTTATAGAGTATATTGAAAAAAAACACAAAGGTAGAACGTGTAAAATCTTAACTCTTAACACTTTAAGCAGCAAATTGTGTGTAAAGGAGTGCGGTAAGATAGTAGGCGAGCTTTCTGAGGATGATGTAAATATTATTAGTAATCACATCCCGAAGCAATTTGGTAAGGTTTACAAGCTTGAAAAAGCTTATGATGAAAGCGACAAATTCAAAGAATTTGCGGATAAAAATACAAAAATATACAAAATTGCAAAAAAATTAGAAGGATTAAACAAAAATACAGGAGTTCACCCATCTGGAATCGCCATTAGTTTCTACGATATTGAGGAAATAATGCCGATGCAAAGAACAAACGATGGTCATCTTATATCTGCTTATGATATGAATGATGTAGCGTCTTTGATGGTTAAGTTTGATATTCTTGGTCTTAGAACCCTATCTGTCGTAAGTGACACTTGCGAACAATTAGGTATAAGTATTGAGGATATAGATGTAGGACTCCAAGATATATATGAAAACTTCAAATTCATTGAGGCACCAAAGGGTTTGTTCCAGATTGAAGCGGACACAAACTTTAAAGTGTGTAAAAAAGTCTCTCCTAGAAGCTTGGAAGAGTTATCAGCTGTTGTTGCCATTGCTCGTCCTGGCGCACTTGACTACTTGGACACTTATGCTGAGTATAGATCAACGGGTAGCTTTCAGTCTGTTAATCCATACTTTGATGACATCTTATCTTATACTGGCGGTATTCCACTATACCAAGAACAGTTGATGAAAATGGCCGTAAAAGTCGGGTTTACTCTCGATGAAGCGGAACAGTTGCGTCGTATAGTTGGTAAGAAAAAGGTAGATCAAATGCCAGCTTGGAAAGCTAAGATTGAAGAAAAAATAGAACAAAATAATTTAGATAAAGAAGTTGGAGAAGTTTTGTGGAAGGTCGCTGAAGACTCAGCAAATTACTCGTTTAATAAATCACATTCAATTAGTTATGCGATTCTTGCTGCGATTACAACTTACTTAAAATTTAAACACCCACAAGAGTTTTTTCTTTCATTGCTTAAAATGACAAAGCATGAACCAGACTCGCATGCAGAAATAGCTCTTATTAGCCAAGAGCTATGTCAGTTCGGTATAAAGCTTTTACCACCAGATTTATCAAAGTCAGACATTAACTTTGGTATTGAAGGGCGCAATATAAGATACGGCGTAAATAGCGTTAAAGGCGTGTCAGAAAAAACATTAGAAAACTTAGTTGATTTTAGAAAAGCTCAAGAGACTAATCAAAATAAGTACGACATATTTATTAACGCTAAACAATCGGGCATTAACATCGGAGTTCTTTCTGGATTGATTCAAGGGGGCACAATGGATTCTTTTTGCGAAACAAGTTCATCTTCACCCAATCGTTGTCGTTTAGTCTTAGAGGCTCAGTCTTTTAACATACTTACTGATAGAGAAAAAAGAAATATTATTCAAATTGGAAAAGAGTATAATTACGATGTTTTAAATACTATCCAATCAATTATAAAAGATTCTTTAATAGCTGATGATGGCAAACCGATTATGAAACCTTCACGCTTTCAAACATTCAAAAAAAAGTATAAAGGTTACAAGGATATATATGAAAAGAATAAAAACCACCTTGAGTTTGCTAACTGGTTCTTTGAAAGAAAATATTTAGGATATAGTCACTCTACAGAAATTAAAAAAGTTTTTAAAAACTCTGGCAATCTTTATAACAGCTTAGAAATGAAGTCTATAGCTGAAAATGATAGAGTAAAGTTTGTAGGCGTAGTTACAGATTGTATTTCTAGAACAAGCAGAAATGGAAACAAGTATATGAGAGCAGAAGTGCAAGATGATTTTGGTAAAGTTAATTTTATGCTTATGAATAATAGAAGATCTGCTACGTTAGACAATTACCTAAACAATGGAGGTAAAAAACCAAAGGAGGGAGAAATAGTTTTTGTTTATGGAAGTAAAGGAGATGATGTTATCTTTGGCGAGAAACTTACGATCCTTGATGAAAAAATTTATACAAAACTATCAGAAATAAACTAATGGATTTATCTAATTACAATCTTACCCCGTCTTCTAAAAAAGCTATTGAGGATTCAATTGAAGTAGCAGAAAAGTTTGGACACCTTAAAGTTATAGACCTTCACTTAATGATGTCCATATTGCAGTTTAATCATGCAAATATTGACTATGTTTTAGAATATAATGACATAATAAAAGATGGCTTGATAAAAGGTATTATTTATGCACTAATAAACTACAAAGAGCCCCGAAGAAAAAAGGCAATCTTTGCTCCAGAAATCAAAGAAATTCTAGACTATGCAAAATCGAAAGCTGTTAAGTTTAAAGATAATTATATAGGTATTGATCATATTTTACTTTCGATATTATCTACCAGAGAAGAAGTTGCTAACTTTCTAATTTCATTAGAAATAGATATAAATAAATTAGTAAAAGATTTTGAAAACTGCATCTCAAAAGGTTTTGAACGTGTATCTGCCCAACAACAGGTTAAGCCACCTGTAAAACCTCAAGAAACAAATGAAATAGAATCTTGTTGTGAAAATTTAAATGAAAAAATCTCAAAAAGAGGAACTTTTGAAATATTTGGCAGAGATAAAGAAATAGAGCTATAGTAGAAGGTATGGCAGAAAAAATAGTTCGAAGGGAATGCCCAGACCTCCTCTTACATAAAGAAATTTTAACTTTAGATATTACTTCCGTTCTTTCTGGCACCGTGTTCAGAGGTCAAATGGAAGAGAAAATGAAAAACATTATAAAGTATGTTACTAACAACCCCCATCTCATTTTGTTTATAGATGAAGTACATACTATAATTGGCTCTGGTAGTTCAGAGGGTAGTTTGGATTTAGCGAATATACTAAAGCCAGCACTTTCTAGAGGTCAAATCTCTTGCATTGGAGCTACAACCCAAGAGGAGTATAAAAGATATTTTAAAAAAGACCAAGCCCTTGATCGTCGTTTTGAAAATATAACAGTAAACGAACCTTCTAGCGAAGACACTAAAATTCTTTTGATGAAAGCCAAAACTTCTTATGAAGATTATCACCAAGTTAAGTATTCAGAAAAATGTGTTAATCTAATTGTAGATCTTTGTTCTAAGTATACTCCAGAAAAAAAGTTTCCAGATAAAGCTTTTGATATTCTTGATGAATCTGGAGCAAAAACTAAAAAAGTAAATATAATTAGACCCCAAGAAGCAAAAGATATGGAGGGTAAATTCAGAGATAAAGACTTTGTCAAATCAAAAGATTTTCCAAAACATCAGCAAAAATATGAAAAAATACTTAAAGATTGGGGCAAAAAACTCAAAAAACAAACTTTTAATGTTGACATAGATACTATATATGATATATTTGCACTTAAATTAAATACAACGCCAGAAAATATAAAAAATGGCGACAATATAAGAATTAAAGGAACAATAGGATTTTAATTATGAAAAAAGTAAATCGTATAGTAAATACAATGAAGAAGAGCGGGGGTCGATTTTTTGGCCTTCGGACAAAGCAAGGTGCGAGCTATAATGCTCAATTTGTGAATGAAACACCTAGCTATGTTACTATTCATGACCGAAATGCTGGCGTAAAGCGAAAGTTTGCTAAGTCCAGCCTTAAGGGACTAAAGATGGGTGCAGTAAGTATCTAATGTATCAGGGCGGTAGAAATACCGCCCTTTTTGTGTAATATACTGTATGGAAAAATTAATTTTAGACTCTCCAGTAATTGATATTTCGTCGACAAAAGACCCAACGGCGGTTTCCGATATTGAAAAACAAGCGGTCTTAGATATTTTTAAAAAATCTTTAAATATCGAGCCATCGGAAGTGTCTAAAATAAACTCAAAATTTATCTATGATTACTATAAAGTCATAGATGGTGACGATGAGTATGCGATTAAGATTTCTTATCTTTCTGGAGACACTTCTTTAGAATTAGAGGCCAAAAATTTAGATAAAGTAAATACAAAATATCCTAATTTAATTTCCCCTAATAAAATAGCCTTTGGAATCGAAGAAGACTTAACCTACCTTATTATTTCTTACGAGCAAGCTGAAAGTATTGAAGAACTTTCGATAAATGAGTTGCTTTCTTACAATATTTCATTTGTAACGATGATGGACGCAATGCACGAAACGGATATAACTGACTTTCCAAAGCTATCTGATAAGCTCAGTTTTGATAGGTCTATTATAGATATGATGTCAGAAGTTCCACAAGATATTATTAATTTTATGGTAAGTGAGCATGGTATTATAGTACCCGATATTGTTGAAATAATTCAAAAAGTATCGAATTATATCTTAGAACACCACGATAAAGATAATCTAGTTTTTTCTAATTTTAATATTTCTCCAACTACTTTGTTACTTAGAGATGGCATTGTTAAATGTACAAATTTTGAATCTTGCTATGCTTTAAATGTTTTTCTTAGTTTAAAGATTGCGTTTACAAATCTTGGTTTATACGTCAAATCAAATACAGAAAAACAACTAGTCAAATCTTATGCCACCAACAGTACAATATTTGACATGGGAAAAGAAGAATTTTTGTCAAAATACGAAAGCGCTCAAAAAGTAAATAAATTAATAATTTTTTCTGATTTATTCTCAAAACAGTTATTCCAGCTATATGGAGACGGAATAGCTAACCAAGGAAGGCTTTACAAAAACTTTGAAAAATATAATCACATTAGAGAAGAGGTTAAAGAAGTTCTTGGTGACTTACACATCCAAATAGCAGACAAATTTTTTAATAAATTTTTGGCAAATCACATAGAATAATAAATGAAATTGTTTTTTGATCACATTTGCGGCAAACAAGCAGATACTGATTTTATACATACCTTGGTAAGCGCTACTGTAGATAGAAATGAAGAGCAAGAAGCTTTAGATAATGGATGGTGTCCATCAAATATATGGTATAATCAAGACACCAATTTCATGAAGCAAAACAAAATTATTTGGTATCAAAGCCGTCAAACTAGATTAAATTTAAACAAATACGTAGAAACGAAGAACGAAAAAAGAGCTTGGAAAAAAATATTAAAATCTAATATTAAGATAGAAACAACCACTGATCCAGATTTTATAAAATTATATAAAATTTATAAAAACTATGTTCAATATAAAAATTTTTCCTCAGTTTTATCTGAAAAAGAGTTTATAGATGTTTACGAAAAAGGTAATCATGTTTTTTTAATTTACGGAGATGTGGCCTTTAGTGTTGTTGAAAAAGTTGCTCAAAGTCTTTTAGCTCATCAATTTTGTTGGGGTTATGAAGATAAAGTATTAGGTTTAGGTAGGTTTTCTACTTATAGAGAAATTTCTTTAGCAAAAGATTTAGGTCTAAAATATTTATATCTAGGCCCTAGCTATGAAACTCATGGAAAATATAAAAGTTCATTTCCAGGATTTGAGTTTTGGACTGGTAGAAAATGGTGTAGTGACGAATCAAAATACTTTGATTTGTTAAAACAAGATGAAAGAATAACCTCCGTAGAAGATTTAACCAACTCTTACGATTCTTTCTTTAATTTATTTTCTGTTTAATCAGTAAAATCAGATGCTTGTGAGTCTACATAATGTAAATCTGTAAACTCTGTCATAAAGGAATTGTCTGTATATTTAATTCTTTTGTTTTCTACGCTATAGAAGTTTTGATCTATTTGATATCCAGGATTTTTAGTCAAAGGCGTTTCAACCCAAGCATCATCGTGCCATATAATTCTATTGTTGGGATATGCATAGAAATTTCCATTTTCCATTTTAAATAAGTGGGCACATTTATGCTCTGGATGTTCAGAAAAATTAGTATCAAGTATAGCTTTATTTTCCCAACCCCAGTCTATCGTAAACATATACTCGCCCCACTCTCGTTTGTTAGATGGCGTTATAAGTATGCCTCTAAGCCCTTTTAGCCTAGCTCTTATACCAACGTCTACATAAGGCGAAAAACAGTCCCAATACATCGTTTCTTCAAGCGGCACGGGGTCACATTCTTTCCAACAGAGCGCTGTTATTGGTCGTCTTGTCCAGTTCACTCCATTATCTAGGTAACATTCAAATAAAGGCACCCTTTTTTCCATAGAGGTGACAGAATGAACATCGCACATTGTGTATTCTCCGTGCCCCTTTTTGTGGTTAAAAAGATATTCGTTTCTAATAAAACAAGTAAAAGTAGGTAAATTATGAGTTAAATAAGCCATATCAATTAATAAATTATTACATAGAATATTACACTTATTATGTTATAATCCCGCATGAGTCATAAACAATACGATATTTATAAACCTAACGCCTCTAATGCAGGCTGTGCTTTTTCTTTTAAAATTGTCGACACGGACAAAGAGGGTAACAGCCAAAAACCTTCATTTTTAGTTCAATCAATTAAACAAGCAAGCTGGAACAGTCAAAAGAAAACAGGATCTTTTAGTGCAAATGCCAAAGATCCAGAAAAAAACATTTATTTCAAGTTAAGTGAAAATGAAGTTGGTGGTATGCTCAACGCAATTGAAAATTATACAGATTTTTCTGCCTATCATAGCTATAACGATGATAAAACGCAAATATCTTTTAAACCGTATACAAAGAAAAATGGACAAAAAGCTTTCTCTTTTAGCGTAGTAAAAAACTCTACACTTAAATTTGGCATTGGTGTCGAATTATCAGAAGCTAGAACCTTAAAGGGGCTGTTTGATCTTTTCTTGTTTAAATATTTTAATTATTAATGAAACGTATCCTTTTTCATTCCAACAATGCTAAAGCATTTACAGGCTTTGGCAAAAATGCAAAAAATATTTTACGCCACCTTTACAAGACTGGTAAATATGAAATTATTGAATTTGCCAATGGCACCCAATGGAATGATCAATCATTAAAATTGAGGCCTTGGAAGGCTAAAGGTTCCTTGCCAAGTGATCCAGCCATTTTGCAACAACTTAATGCAAATCCTAATAAGGCTAGAGCTGCTAGTTATGGAGGGCATATGATTGATGAGGCAATCAAGAAATTTAAGCCAGACATTTATCTTGGAGTAGAAGATATTTGGGCTTTTGGTGGATACTGGGATAAACCATGGTGGGATAAAATTAATCATATGATTTGGACTACTCTGGATAGTCAGCCAATTTTACCACAAGCGGTAGAAGCGGCTCCAAAAACAAAAAACTTTTATTCTTGGGCTTCTTTTGCTGAAAGGGATTTAAAAGAAATGGGTCATGATCACGTGGGCACTCTTCATGGATCAGTTGACACCAAAGATTTTTATCGTCTTTCTAATACAGAAAGAAAAAAATTAAGATCGCAATTTGGCCTATCAGATGAATTTATTGTTGGATTTGTGTTTAGAAACCAACTGCGTAAAAGCGTTCCTAATTTAATGGAAGGCTTTAAAACTTTTAAAAAAGATTGTCCTAGCGCAAAATTACTTCTTCATACCCATTGGTCAGAAGGCTGGGATATACCTAGATTAATTAAAGAAAAAAATCTCAATAAAGACGATATTTTGACTACATACTATTGTTCTGCTTGCGGAAAATATGAAGTTAAACCATTTGAAGGGCAAGAACAAACTTGTCGTTTTTGTGGAACTGAAAAATCTCTTAATACCACTAATGTCAAGCATGGAGTAAACGAACAACAGCTCAATGAAATATATAATCTAATGGATGTCTATTGTCACCCATTTACAAGCGGTGGTATGGAAATACCAATTTTTGAAGCTAAAATGACCGAGCTAGTAACTTTGGTCACGAACTATTCGTGCGGAGAAGATTCCTCTAAAATAGAGTGTGGCAGTTTTCCCCTTGATTGGTCAGAATATAGGGAACCAGGAACTCAGTTTATTAAAGCATCTACATATCCCTCTAGTATTGCCAAACAATTAAAAAAAGTTTGGAAAATGAGCAAGGAAAAGGTTGCTCAAATGGGCAAAAAGGGACGACAATGGACTATTGATAATTATTCTACAGAATCTGTAGGTAAAAAGTTGGAATTAATTTTAGATGCCATGCCAGAGGTAGACTATGATTTTGATTGGGACAACGAAAAAAAGAAAAAGTTAGACCTACAAGATCTATTAGATGACGGAGATAGAATCGCAGTTGTTATGCCAGAGTCGGCAGGTGATGTTCTATGGCTAAATTCTTTAATTGATAATTTAAAGAGCCTTTATTCTTCTCATGATATTTATGTGTTTACTAAACCTCAATATAATGATTATATTGAAGATCATCCATCAGTACATAAAGTTTTACCCTATTCTTCAGAGATAGATAATTTACATTTCTTAGAGGGTTCTGCAAATCATAAAGGATTTTTTGATATGGCATTTTTGCCTCATTACGGGACACAGCGCTTCCACAATTATCACCATAATGGCATGGACAAAATGCAATTTGAGTTATATGAAAATTAATATTCCAATATCAGTAGGAGAACTTGTTGATAAAATTACAATTCTTGAAATTAAATCTATAATGATTGCTGACAAGTTTAAACTAGCTGAAGTTAAAAATGAAAAAATTCAACTCCTAAAAGAGTTTGAAAAAATTTTTAATGTTAATTTTTCTAAATCGCAAATCCTTGCACTAAAAGCGGATCTTTATGAAACCAATTTAAGACTTTGGCATATTGAAGATAATATCAGAAAGTGCGAACGAAATAAAGATTTTGACGCAGAATTTGTTAGATTAGCCAGAAGTGTTTATCAAGCAAACGATATGCGATTTAATCTTAAAAATAATATTAATCAATTAACTAATTCAGACATAAAAGAAGTAAAATCATATGAGTCATATAGCTGAAGTTTACGCAAAAGATTTAGGCGTTAAAATAGGTAAGCCTATAATTACAGATCATTTTTATGCTGGTTTGCCCAGCAATTTTATAACCCCCGCAAATTATAAATACTGGGACATGGTAATATCTTTAATTAAGCCACATATACAAGATATTAAAATCTTGCAAGTGGGCGGGGGTAAAGACCAAAAAATTGTTGGCGTAGACAAGTACACATTAGGCTGTAGCTTTAAACAGATGAATTATATTATAAAAAAATCATCTTTGCATGTTGGCTGCGACAGTTTACCTGGACATGTGGCAAGCGCATATGACATACCATCTATAATTTTACATTTTAATCTCTATCCAAGTAATTCTAAACCTATTTGGAACGAAAAAAATTCATGCATTAGTATGTCTCCAGATTTTTCTGAGGTGAAACCCTCTTTTAGTCTAAACTGCAATAGAATTAATGAAATTAAACCAGAAGATATAGCACAAAATATTTTAAATCAGTTAAACATAAAAGAAAAAATAAATTTTAAAACAATTAGGATTGGTAAAAACTTTACAAATGAAACAGTTGAAATTGTGCCTAATTTCCCTGCCGTATCTGATGAACTAAAAGATAAGCCAATTAATATTCGAGGAGACTTACATTGGGATGCTGAAAACATATGCAGGTGGTGTCACAATAGTTACGTTAATTTGTATATAAAATCTTCTTTTGATACCGATTTACTACAGCATATGCCTAAATTAAAACAGTTGATATACGTATATCAAGGAGATGAAAATACTGATGTCACAAATTTTTTAAATGATTTAAAAAATCGTAAAGTGAATATAATTATTCAAGCAGAAGATGTTAAAGATATTTCTGATATTAGGTATAAATATTTTGATTTTCCTGTCGTTGAAAAACTAAAACCTGAAGAAGATGGCTTGGTTGAATGTAAATACATATCTAGAAAGAAATTTGCTTCTGAGGGCGAGCTTTATAGTTCAGAATTTTCTGCTAAAAGGCTTGACAAAAGTAATAAGTTTGTCTATGATGAAGTTTCAAAATTAGAATTAGAAAGTTTATACCTATATGACGAAGAATAAATTATACGGCCCAGATGTGTGGAAGCGCAATGAACACGGACTATTAGAGTCTGTTGATTATGAATTTAACCAAGATGGCTCAGTTAATTGGCGAGCTATGATCAATCCAGAATATTTGTATCCAAACAAAGATTGGTTTGAAATGAGAAAGATGCCAGTTCCAGAATCTATTGATGGCTTAGATGATTCTCAGCTCTTGATTAAGCTGGGTGGCATTAAAGATCTAGCCAAACTTCGTGGTTTTCATAATGTAACATATGATATTCAAGAATCTTCAGATGAGCGAGTTGTTGTTCAATGTATGATTAATTGGATAGAAAATTATGAAGGCGTCTATGCTTTTAGACCAACCTTTGCTTCAATAGCCAACGCTACTACGCACAATACAAATGGGTTTGCGGCTAAGTTTTTAGAATGTATTGCGGAAAATCGTGCATTTGTCCGTGCCGTTCGTAACTTTTTGGGCATACATATTGTAGGTGCAGATGAAATTGATTCTTCTAGGAATAAAGCTCCTATAGTGCCACCACCATCGTCCTCTGGAGCCAAGGATATTACCCCACAAGGCATTTTGAAAGAAAAAGCAGGTACAGACTTCAATTCATTCAAAGGATGCCTTAGAGCGTGGTACAAGACTGGTGCTTATACAAATGATCCAGAGATTATTAAAGAGTGGTCAGATTATAAAGACATTCCAGCAAAAGAGTGCCGTAAGCTACTTAAACTACTGTGATAAAAGTAATTAAAAATCATATTGAATTTTTAAAAATATTTGAGCAGTTTCTTTCTACTAATGACGAAAGATTAAAAAAATTTAGCTTTAATGATAAGTTATTATTTAATAACTATCAATATGGTTTTGGCGTTGATTTAGAATCATTAATGAGTTTCTGGTCCAATCCCAGTAATTTTAAAAGTTGTAGAATAGCTTATGTCGAGGAGCATAATTGTGAAATTAATTCTGTTATATGGTGGATTAAATCTTTTAATGAAAAGATAGGGAAGAAAATATTAATGCAGTATATTTGGCTATCCTTTGATCCTAAAAATTCTATACGATTGCTGAATGATGGTTTAAGA
>LUMT01000241.1_pt1 | contig 16281 bp, 13 predicted proteins | sample 729741 | NCBI WGS metagenome assembly LUMT01 (sample SAMN03860299, study PRJNA289734) | marine metagenome | biome: seawater column; feature: ocean; material: water; isolation source: Red Sea water column Station 192 - depth 50m | place: Saudi Arabia: Red Sea | collected 2011-10-15 | depth 50 m
GCCATCAATGTTTTCAACCGTGCTTTGATCGCTTATTAAGCAAAAATTATCGTTAAGAGCCATTTCTCGTCCGTAGTTTTGTACATTTTCACGATTAAAAAATACTCCACTATTAACTCCATTGACAATCAAATTTCCTGTAACACTATCACCTCGACTAAGGAGCCCGTATGGAACTAATGTCCTGTCATCTCCCTCTCCAGTTATCCTAAATGCAGCTACATGGCCTCTATCATTTTCTTGGTCAGCGTACCTTGCGAGCAAGTGAGTGTTACTTGCTTTCATGTTAGCGCCAAGTCTCTTACCGTCGGATTGTGGATTTCCAAATTCATCTTTAAAGGCATCGCCGAAACCTGAGCCTTCAGGTAAATTAGTTCCATTAAATAAACCAGTTGTCCCGCTTGTTATTCGTCGGAAGTCAAAATCATCTCCACTCTCTGGTATGTGTCTGTAGTGATATATCGCACCTATGTGGTCACCACCGTCATTAGGTTCGCCATCGTGAAACGATGGGTGCGAAACAAAAAGATCGCCCGAGTCATTGATGGCAACAGACGCCCCAAAATTTGGCTGATTTACCGATCCATAGGTGTCCATGATTCCAGTTAATCCAGTTATGAGAGTTTTTGTTTCAAGATTAAATATATCTACACTGCCAAAGTTGTCTGGTGGACCAAAGGATCCGTTTTTATCTCCACGACCTATCACTAAATATTTATTGTTCATAGAAATTTGAACATCCTGACCATTATTGACTGCCTCAGCTCCGCTAAGATATTCGTGAGCAACATATGAGTCGCCCTCTCGGATTCCAGTTTTATTATACTGTGGAGGATCTGCAATTTTCGTTAGTAACCCTGATGGCGATAGGTCGGTCGCTTCTACATTAAAGAAACTAAAACCAGAAAAAGAGCCCGTCTGCACTCCAGTAAATGTTTTTGAAATTCCACTTATTTGATTAGTAAACCTGGTTGTGCCAACTAGAAAAGATTCACTCATTTCTTTTATTTCTCCAGTTCCCTCACTTAAATTAATTATAATACCGCTCTGATCAACACTAAATGCTGCCTCTGATCCACTTTGTAAACTAATAATTTCAGCGTTAGTTAATATTTTTCTTGTATAGCCGATTGCATCCAAAAATATTTGATCCCCAAAAGGATTAACAAATTGGTCTAATGCTTTTGTCGATCTGTTTACTACATTGTTATATATATCATTTCTTCTAGATTGTAAACCAGTATAAAAAAGTATTTCCTGTAATTTGCCTTTGAATGTTTTATCAAATGATTGGTCAGATCCTATAGTGCCTACAATTAAATTATTTCTTCCTGAAATTACATTTCCAGATGTATAATCTGAGCTATGTCTAATGCCAACAATACCAGACTCATTAACTGTATCAAACCCCGCAAATGCGTTCATTACATATTTTTGGCCTAATGTTGCTAATTCGCCAGTATATCCATATCCATGTTTGCTAATATCCGTGTCTTCATCTATACCAAATCCAAAAAAGCTACTAGCAGTACCTCTTTCTGTATATAAATAAAATCTTGGATCAGATGATATTGCAAAACCACTTCCAATTCCAAATGCAAAATCTTTTTTACCACCAATAAAGTTTTCTCCAAATATAAAATCAGCGTTATAAGATGCTCCCTTAGTAACGTTTTGTGTTACGTCATCAAAAGACGCTTGAACAAATACCTCCAAACCGCTCTCGCCAGTAATAAAACTACTGAAATCGGTTGGCTCACTATTGCCAAATCCAGTTGTTTTTATATTTAAGAATGCATTTCTAGTTCCGCTTCTAAACACCATCGATGGCTTGCCGTCTAGATTAATAAGTTGAGAATCGGCTACAATAAATGGCATAAGTCCAGTATCATTTTGATAAGCATTTTTACCACCAAACTGGTCATATAGCTTTGCTACAAGTCCGCTAGTACCAACAAAATTAAGCAAAGTACCATCCACTAAATCACTCGCTGTAAAAGACCCAGAGTTTTCAGTTTGTAAATCAACAACGTCTACAACGTATTGATTTCGGTTTCCATTTAAGTTGTATAGGCTGTAACCATGAGCAGGGGTAACTACTAAATCAGGACTATGACCATGAAGTGCCTTTAATCCAGTGCCTGGGATGCTTATATTTCCAGTGATATTACTTAAACCAGTTTGGAACATATTTTGTTTTCCGTTTATGAAAGACGTGCAACCAATATCTCTATCTACCGTTAACGCAAATTTATTAATTATTCCTGTTGGCACAGATTCGAATACCTTTGATTCTCCGCTATTTCCATCTTGATCTTTCATGTAAAGATGTATGTTTCCAGATTTATTAAAGAGTCTGAATCCAGTATCATTTATTTTTGACATTATTGTAAAATCATCTACCAATTCAGTCTCTTGATAACTAGCAAATAATAAACTAAAGTCGCCCGTTCCTATATCACGATATTCGTCAGTCTCTTTACCAATTGCAATTGGAGTTATTATAAATTGATTCGTTCCAGATCCAGATATGCCACTAAATATTTTTGATGAGAAATCTTGTTTTATTATAAAAGCTTCGTCGCTATCCGTAGTTATTGAAAATGTTTCACCTAATATGCCGCCAGATGGCTGTATTATAGAAAATACTTTATTTATATCACTAATATGATTATTGTTTCCACCGTATTCATCTATGAAAGGATTAGTTCCGCTGCCATAATCAAATCCAGTATTTGCTCCAGAACCACTATTTCTATAATTTAAAAGATTTACAGAAGGAGAATCCCCACTAGAAACATTAAATAATCCTGTTTCTATGGCTAAAAATCCGTATGACCCTTGTAAAGTTCTGTTAAAATGCATTGAATCCATAGAATTAAAACTAAACCCAGAAGAATCTACTCCAGTTACATAAGTTTGAACTGGGAATCCATGACTTTGTGATTGCACATAAACATGATGATCTGCAGTAAAATTTTGATCGTAATTATGTCTTATAAAATCGTTTCCAGTTTTTTGCACAAATCCTACCTGCTTTGTATTCCCACTAACAGGGTGTAGTCCAGTTGATACCGCAATAAATTTGTAATCTTGTCCCTCTTTAGCATGAGATAAAAATACAAAACCCGTTGGCGATACATCCATAATAGCGGGTGGCATAATGTCATAACTATTTTCTGATTGACCTGTAAATTTATTCAGTGCAAATAATACTGGTGTAGCTTCTCCAAAGTCACCTCTAAATTTTCCGCTTAATATTCCACTTTCAAAGTTTACATTTTGCACTTGGATTAATTCTAATTTTAAGTCTTTTTTTGTAATAAATCTTTTGTCTCCAGTGTAATCCAATCCAGACATTAAATCTCCAGTAGTTATGTTTAAAACATTTTCATTTCCTAATGTCATAAAGCCTGATTTTGTATAACTGTGATCAGTAGAAAATAAATCTATCGTTTGGGTTATATCGTAATTTTCATCAGAAGTAAAGGCATTGTCTCCATAAATGTCTACTAGATCTATATCGAAAGATGCCGCAAGATCTATTTCGTTTCTATCATAAGCGGCAAACCCTGACCCAGATGGTGTGTCGGTCCCGTCGGTGCCGCCACTAAAAACATATGTGAATCCAGATTTTAATTGTATATTATTATAAGACAGCAACGAATCAACGCCTGGATTAAAATTAAAATCACTAAAACCTAAAGAAAATGTAAGACTCGCAAATCCTGAAGACTGCAATCCAAGAAAACTTTGCACAGAAAATACTTGAACCTCATAAGTCCCTACTTGTGTTAACTCTAAATTATTTTCATCGGACAAATCAAAAATCACAACATCTCCAGTATTTTCAAATGATATTGCACCCACATTTGTATTTCCGTTTGGTTGAGTTAAAAATAGAGCAAACTCGTCTCCGCCATCTACGGGATCACCAGTAACTCTAATTTGCATATCAATTGATGAATTTAAATTTTGGATGGCATTTCCAGTCGCAATTCCACTAGGCTTGTTTGGACGTGTAACTACATTTGCTTTAATACCTGGTTCGAACTTGTCTAAGTTTATATCAAATGAAACTCCTTGTTCTATGAAATCATATTTCCCAGTATGATGAATTAAAGCTCCAACCTCATAAAACCTTTCTTCGTTTTCTGTTACATTTAAAACTCTATAAAGCCTCTCTAATCTTCCAGTTACATCTACTGTTACTACAGAATTTGGAGAAAAATTATTGCTGCCTAAAGAGTTATAATCATGCCCAGTGTCCAAATTAAATTTTAAGAAGTCATCAAACTCTTCTATGTAATTATCTCCAGTATCTAAAACAAATTTAGATATTTGTGGATTTTTAAGTCCAGATATTTCTTCATCAGATATAAAACCACTTTCTGTTGCTGGTTGAAGCTTAATTTCATCTTTTAAACTATACAAATCATCTACACCTGTTGTTCCCCTTGGTGTGTAAACTGTAATTTCTTGACCAGTCTGCATTGCTCCAGTTACTGATTTTAAATTTTTATCCACTAATAGCGCTTTAGGTCCTGGCCCATTGTTATAATAAAAGAAACCACTAGTTCCTAAAAATTTGCCAAAGTTTGTGGTTAAATTTTTTAATTCATCATCAACTCTAATTATATCTCCAGGTTGCAAAAACATACCCTCTAAACCTACTTGAAAAGATACAGTCTCTGTTGCGTGTATCGAATCAAATAATGCTGCCCTACCAGCTCTAAGGGCTTGCGCTCTAGAAGTTATGCCAAAGCCTGCCATTGTTTGCCTGTTGTATCCAAATTTTTGTATAGCTTCTTCATCTTCAACATGCTCAGATCTTGGCCTGTAGTTATTGTCTTTGTCTAGAAAACTCACGTCAATAGCAGTTGTTCTAGAAGACTTATATGTATCTGAGTAAGTAAAATACCCATCTCTAACATTAAGGTTATTAAACAACATTACAGGATCCTCTGGCTTGTCTATCCTAAATTGTATTTGTGAATTTTGATAAAATGCTAAAGCTCTCATGGACTTCGCTATATCTTTTATGATGTCAAAAGCTTGGCGATCGTCTTTTAGTGTGTGATTAAAAGAAAATCTTGGCTCTAATCCACCTTTGCCATCAGACAAACCAACAAAACGCCCATCCGAATCAACAGCATCACAATACTTACCTATTTCGTACAGCGACCATATATTTATCTTATCTATTTCTCTATTGAATATGGCTGTTCCGTATCTGTAATTTATTAATAAATCATATAAAATCCAAGCAGGGTTATCTGACCAAGCAATTCTAAATGTTCCGTCCCAGATTCCATCGTATATTACTTCTCCAGCACTGCTACCATCAAGAGAAAATCTTCTATCACCTCCATAGTCGTCAGTTGGAAAATAATTTGCGGGCACTAAAATCCTTTTGCCCTTAATCATATATGTCCTGTTTGGAACGGTCTGAGAGCTTCTTGAATCTAAAGAAAAAGCTAGATTTGCTGAAAATGGATAGTTGTAATTGAATTTATTTTTTTCTCCTATAGATCTTACTACTACTTCCCTGTTTATTAGGGTTGATAAACTTTCGCCTTGAACCTTTGATATCACAATTTTTCTTGAAATAACATCGCTTGTGTGTTCTGGAAGTATTAAGTCTTTTGCTGTGAACTCATAGCCATTAGTTATGATTCCTCTTATTCTTACAAACCCAGCTCCAGAGGAATATCCCTTTCCATCTATTTGGCCTAATGTAAATCTTGGTTTTGATTCTTCTTCTCTTCCGTCTTTAAATAGCGTTAGAATTCGAAATCTTACTGTAACTGCAGTAGGCTGCAGTCTTCCTAATGTTGCCCTTCCTGCCTCCGAATCACTCGCAGGGCTATAGTGCTGGGTATCATTAAGTCTTTTAATTTGTATAGTTACATCCAATCTATCTACATTATTATCAGTGATTTCATGGATTGCTTTGAGAGGTTCTCTTAATGCTGGTCGATAATTTTGCCAAGTTGCAAAGTCTCTACCGTTTCTAACATCATTATTTCCACTGCCCTTCTTTGCAGTACCGCCTACTACAAATGGACCTTTAATCTCTTTTTCTAGTGAAAATAATTTTACATTTTTACCTATAACATTTTCTTCTGCTTGATTTTCTGATCCATCTCTAAAACCCAATTTGTAAGTTGCAAAATTAGGAGTCTCATTTGTTTTGCAGGGGGTCTCGTCCATGAATACAGCCTTATCGAATGTATAGTGTTTTAGATCAATAATTTCTCCTATTTGAGAGGAAGTTGAATCAAACCCTTGTACCCAGCCCGTATTAGCTAATAAAATTTCATGTGCTTTGTTTTTATTGGAAATTGCCATCGTCCAATATATTTTATTTCTACTAGCGCTTGAAATTACCCAGTTTGCACCGTCATTGGTTAAAAGAAAAATATCATCGTCTTGCGACATTCCGTACCTTGCTCCAGCGAAGCTTTCAAATATTTCTATGCCTCTGATATTTTGTAATATGTGTTCTATAATCTCCTCAAGTGAAGCAACTGCACCAGTAGCTATTGTTCTTATGCCGCCAGTAGCGGCAACCACGTTATCATAAACACTAACTCTGTATGGATTTGCATCTGCATCGAGAGCACCACGCCCTGTCAAATGGACTCTTGCTCCTGCTGCATTCGCTGCGGTTGTGGCCTGGTTTGCAAGCAAAGGGTCGTTACCCACTTCATCAGTAAATAAAATAATTTCATCTGCCCCAGCAAAAGAAGATGAACCTAAACTTTGTATTATCGCAGTGTTACCATTTTCAGTGCTCCCACCAGAGACACCATTCTTGATAGTGTCAGAAACTAAAGTATAATTATCTGTATATGTTAGGCGGACAGCATTACTTATCGTAGCAGTTCCAAACCCAAAAACAGCAATTTTTACATTAAAATATGGTCCAGCTCTTAATTTTGCAACAAAAGTTTCAATCGCATTAGCCACTGGAACCTTGTCGTCTTCAAAGCTTCCGCTTTGGTCTAATAATATTAATACTTTTATTTCATTTATGCCACCTTTAGCAGAGGGCCCCGCTGGATTTAAGAGATATGTTTTATTTAATTTTGTGTCACCCCAACCCTTTAGAGCAAATCCCGTAGAGCGGGCTTCGTGCGTGGTTGTAGTATCGTTAAACCGTTTAATTATGGTACTGGCCGTTCGTCGACGATCAAAGGTGTCGTCACTCACACGAGCGCCCCTTAAAACCCTAGTATCTCTATCAGCAAATCCTTCGATTGGTCCTTCGCATATTAGATCCTGAGATCTTGTTGTAGCATAAGATTCTTTTACATTTGATCTATCTGGTGGTATAAGTTTATTAGATACAGCAGAACCACCACCAGACCCACGCAATTTTAATCTTTTGAATAAAGTTTTGTAATTTAACATATCTTTTAACCCAGCTGTTTGGTGATGTCAAACGCATCAATATTTGTAGATATTACATTAGAGCCAACTCTTGTCTGTCCATAAATTATCGGTATTCTAAAACCCTGCACAGCATTGTTGTCTGTGTTACTGAAAATATAACTTACAGTTTCTAAAGGTGCTTCTTGCGTACCCTCAAATTCAAAGGGGAATAATAACAGCATAACGCCTTGGAGAATCATAGCAATCCCGATGTAAACTAAATACGAAATTTCTGCAAAAGTACCAATTGCGGTGATTAAACCACCTCCAACAATTAGGCCACCTACACCAGAACCAATAACAGAGGGTACAATGTCTATTTCTTCACACTTCTCATAATAATCTGAAATGTTTTTACAAGTAGCTTCTTTATCTTTTACAGCTTTATAGTATATGCCTTTTTGCGTAAGACTTAATATTTGCTGTTTAAAGCCAGGAAAGTTTGCATTTAAAGCCTCTATCGCATCTTTAGAGTTTCTTACTTTAAAGCTATGCCTGTTGCCATACTTTTTACCTAATCTTCCGTGTAAATTAATAATCATTTATAAGTTTTTCTAATTTTTTAATTAATTCTTGATCTGGCTCAAAATCGTCTTCATAATAAAAACAGAACTTTTCTGTCTCTAATGAAAAAATTAAATAAGGGAAAAGACAATTAGAACAACTCTCTTTATCGTGTATAGACATTTCTGCGGGCGAATCTATATGAGAGTGAAATATCGCTACTAAATTTTTGTTTTTTTTAAAATCTAAAAATTGTTTTGGATGAATTTCAAAAAAATCCATTTCCGTAGCAAAATTTTTGGCTTTTTGAAATTTAAATTCGTTTTCATAGTAAACAAACCCACAAATTTCTTGAAAAGGGGAAGCTTTTGCTGCATCTATAATATCATTAATCATTTTAAGTTGGTATCTGAGTCTTATATTCGTATGTTCCAGGAAATCCCCCAAACGGCAAATTGGTTCCAAACCTAGAACTGCAAGCGTTTACACTTTTGAGGCAAGCATCCTTAGCCCATTTTAAGGAAAAGGGAGGAAAATCATCTACGTCTGCTGTGTGGGCTTCTAAACAAACATAAAAAGTTCTTAGCCCTTTTTGATTTGTGGGGTTTGCTGGGTCAATTTCATCTTCATTAATGAGTAAATAAGATTTACTTTCTATAAAAACAAAATCATTTACATTATAGCTTATGCCAACTTTATAAGCGCCTTTATTCTGTAAGGATCCTGTGAATGCCTCGCCCTGAGTATTGGTTATTGGTACACCAGCATATCTACAACCGTAACCCCTGTAAGACCAATAGCAATATCTAGCGAATCCAGCCCTGTTAGGAATTTTATAATTTTCCATCTCTAACGGGGTAACTAATTCAAACTCCATTAAAGATTTAGTCTCTGCAGATTTTCTGTTTATATAATAAATTTCATCTGGCATTCCAGCTTCTGGATCGGCTGCATTAAAAGGATTTCCTCCAATAAAGTTTTTATCATCTAAAAATTTTGCAAAAACTCTTTTTCTTATAACCTTAGCACCAACTAAATCTTTAAATCTAGAAATATATCTGGAAGCAAAAAAATCTTTATTACTGACTCTTATTTTTGGTTTTGGAAGCTCGGATTCCCCAATTGTTCTAAACCCCTCTGTTTCTATCGGTACAGGTAGATATTGAACTCCTTGCCAAATAATTCCGTTTTCAATACCATTAGATGAAGGAGATATGGCCACAAAATTGAAATCATCTTCTGGAAACTTATAGTATATTACGAATAAATCTAACAAAGCCGTAGGCTCTAGATCTATTAATTCCTTTACTGTATCCTTGTTGACTCCATCTCCCATAATTATATATTACACATGAAAACTAATTTTTATAGTAGTGAATCGTTTAATAGGGACGATATTCTTTTTTGCTTCAAAAAAAGTTTTGGAAGATTTTTGCACAAGCTAGAAGTTGACTCTCACGTCGATAGACTTTTAGAGATGTTGAATAACGAAAATACTGTAAAAAGCTTTACCTATTTAGATGATAAACTTTTATTTTTTCATGTTGGAGAAAAAATCTCAACTAGTTATATTTGTACCTTTTTTTGCTGGAATTATTTCAACAAAAAATCTGATTATAATTCTTACAGAAATATAGTAAGAAAAAATTTAGTCTTAGATTTAAAAGAAAGACATCCAGATGTAAAACATTTTGTAATACCAGTAAACAAAGATCGAAAAAGAAAAACATCTTATCAAACCTTTTTAAAATATTTTTTTAAAAATATCAAATCTGTAGATTCAGATTTTCCAGATTACCCCAATCACGACTTTTTTATGGTAGATTTAGAAAAAGAATACGAATATAGTGTAAAGATACTTAATGAGCGAAACTGATGTCAGGATCACGGATTTGGATCTTTTATCTTTTATAGATAGTGGAGATTTGTTTGCTATTGTAGATACAGGCGCAATAAATAGAACCAAAAAAGTAGAATTTGACTCGATTAGCGGTCAGATCAATGATCCTCTTAGTGGTTTTGTGGTTGCAGTGTCTGGCCAACTTCAATTCGATGTTGATCAACTTTCTGGTTACATACTAGATGTTTCTGGAGATCTCAATGAAATTTCTGGACACCAACTGCTTATATCTGGCAGACAAAATGTAATATCTGGTGAAGTCGATCATGTTTCTGGTGAATTGGTTAATCTTTCTGGCCACGTAGTAGATATTTCTGGTGATCTCGATGAAATTTCTGGACATCTTATTACAACTTCTGGCAACTCTGATACCGCTAACACTAACTTAGCGCTTACTGGCAGTGATTTAGAATCTAGAATGATGTATTGCATTTATGCAGAAGAACAGGGCTCATTTACTGCGGGACACGAATGGAGTTTTGGCGATGGAGATGAAACTCCTGCGGCTAATGGCATTCCTATTGTGTTTGCGTCAAAATTAATTGGATTAGGTCTGGACGTTGAAAGAACTGCAGATGGTGACGTTACTGTAGAAGTTTACAAAGATGGTGTTGCCTCTGGTCAAACTATTACTGCGGCTGGTTCTGCTACAACAGCGACGTCAAACAGCTTAACTTATGCTTTTGCTGCGGGAACTAAAATTAATTTCAAAACTACGGCTGCTAACGGAACGACACAAAGCGGTAGAATAGTCGCTTATTTAAGAACAACTTAATGATAGGGAAAAATAAAAAAGTAACATTTATTAGAATCCCAAAAAACGCTAGCACCTCTCTTTATAATTTCTTTGGTCCGACAAATACAATAAGAGATAATGTTATTCCTTCTAATAAGGAAATATATAAAAACTTTTTTGCATCGTCCCACTGCAGGATTAGCGATTCCGTCGAGCATCTAGGTGATGAAATCCTATCACTTCCCACTCTTTCTGTTGTAAGAAATCCTTATGACAGGATGGTATCAATGTATTTTTTTGCTCAAAAACTTAATGCCTCATACAAAGATATTTTATCAAAAGTTTATGGGCACACTGCGGATAATTTTTTAAATTTCTGTCGTCTATTTCAAAAAATGTCTGAGGATCAAAGGTTTTTCTCCTCTTGGTCTCAAAAATCGTTTATTCAAATAGATAATAAAACTGTCGGTAATGTTATTCGATTTGAAAACTTAAATGAAGATTTTAATAAATTTTTAATAAAAAATGACTTATTGGGCTTTTTTGAACAACACGGTAAATCACTAAAAAAGGAGAACCAAACTTCACATAAAATATATAAAAATTATTACTGTTTTGAGTCTAGAAATATAGTAGAAAAATTATGGCTTAAAGATATACAATACTTTAAATATAGTTTTTAATTTAGTGTAAACAAATTATATGTCGTCTGAGCAACCAAATTTACTAAAAAACGAAATCCATACTACTTTTGATTCTTCAATTATAGGAGGAGGCACTTTTCAAACTAGAATAAGTGCTTTAGAAGATGCTTATCCAACTACTAATAGTCAAAATAAGCACATGTATAAGCATATAATACGAGAGCTAAATAGAAAGTTAGATAAATTTGGCTTCGCTGATCAAATAGTTCAGCCTATTGATGCTGGGTTTAGTCCACTTGATACATCATATGCAAGTTTTTTTACCTCTGGACAAACTTTCTGGAATTGGACCGATGTAGGTCGTAATGGTTCAATTGGTTTAAAGCTTGATCTTCAGGTTACGCAAGCCACCGATGTTTATTGGAACGGTGCTGAAAATGACAAAGACACTTATGCTGTGGGTCGGAACACTAAACAAGGAACTTGGACTAGCACAGAAGTATTTTCTACACCATTGAATCGTAGAATTTCAATGTCTGATCCTGGAAATGTAGAAACTTTTCAGGTATTAGGTGTGTCTGGTGCTCGATTTAGTGGAGATTTAAATTTATCTGGATTTACTGGCTTGAAAAATTTCTTCTGCGACAGGCAAGATATTAAATCATTAAATCTTGATACAACCAACAATACTTTATACAGGACAATTAGAGCAGATTTTAATAATATTACTGGCTCACTTCCAGTAATTAGTGGCTTGTCGAATCTAAGAACTTTTGCTGTTACATTTAGTGATTATACTGGCACCGCTGTTCAACCACCAACTGGTATTCGTTTTTATGATGTGGCTGATAATCATCTTACTGGCACTGTTCCTGATTTTACTGATTGCGGAGAACTTAGGGGATTGTTTTTGCATAATAATGATTTTACTGGTAATATGCCAGATATAACAGCTAATACAAAATTAGTTGATTGCCAAATGGAAAGAAATGATTTTGTAGGTGAGATGCCAGCAATCAGCGGCTGCCCTAACCTACTATTCTTTGATACTGCCTCGAACGATCTTACTGGAACAATCAGCGTAATTAGCGGTAATACACCACTTATACAAATGTGGTGCAATAGAAATAATTTCACTGGTTCTATTCCACATTTAGAATTCAACACAAACTTGATAGAATTTCAATGTGCCGCTAACAACCTTACAGGATGGGATGGCACAGGAGTGGCGCCAAGCCTAAAACAGTTCTGGGGTAATGATAATGATCTTAGTCAGGGAACAATAGATAATCTAATAAAAGCTTTTGACGAATTGGGAAATAGTGGTGGAATTTTATACATAGGTGGAAGTAATGCAGTTCCTAGTAGTTCTAGCAATAGTCGCATAGCCTCCCTAACTGGAAGAAATTGGTCCGTCTTTGTTTCATCCTAACTATGTCTATTTCAATTAACACACCCGCTAACGTAACTTCGATAGAGTTAAATAGAATTTTTGGCGCAAAAATAGGCGGCAAAATGTCTTTAACTGGGTTCACCAACTGTACGAGTGTAAAAGTTGAAGGGAATGCTTTAACTAATATAGATTTTGATTTTTCAAACAATCAATATGAAAACATAAGAACTAGATTAAACTCTTGCACTGGTGTACCTGCTGACATTTCTAATCAAACAGGCTTAACAACTTACGACATCAGTAACAACTCCTATACTGGAATTATTTTAAATCCCCCTACTGGTATATTACTTTACGATGTAAGCGACAATAATTTAACTGGCTCAGATCCTGATGTTACAAGCTGCTTTGACTTAACACAGCTTTATCTACACAATAATAATTTTTCTGCAGTAGGAAGTCCTGACATAAGTAACAACACAAAATTGGAATTCGTTCAATTTAATGATAATGATTTTCAGGGTGAATTAGCTAATCTAAATGGATTAACTGCTTTAAAAGAAATTAATACCGCAGTTAATCATTTTACTGGAAATATACCTGAAATTAGTGGAGCTACTGGATTAGAAAAAATGTGGTGCAATAATAATGATTTTACTGGAAGCATACCAGATTTAAATGACAATTTAGCATTAACTCTTTTTAATTGTTCGTATAATTATCTTACAGGTTGGGCTGGCACTGGTTTTCCAAGTACATTTGAAAAATTATATGCTAATAATAATGATTTAAGTTCTGATACTGTAGATGCAATATTAGGGGCGCTAGTAACCGCAGGCGCTACTAATGGTCAAGTAAATGTAGGGGGAACTAACGCAACTGCTGGATCTTCGGGCATAAGTGCAAAAAATACTCTCACTGGCAGAGGTTGGTGGGTAACTATTAATGTATAAAAAATTATGGCAATAGAAAAAATAACAAAAGTAAACGGAACTGTCACTGATAATCAAAAGTGGTGGACTTTGTGTGATGAATCAGCAAAACTTGTATATGGTATGCCTCAGCAGTGCGCAGGCTCTACATTTTCTCCGCTAACTATGCTCATTGGTGATACAAAAGAAGAGGTGACTTCATATATTGAAGAGAACGAACTGACTTATTCTAATCCATAAATCTTAATTTTTAGGTTGACATTCTACATTATTTGATGTAACATTTCAAATAATGAGTAAATGGACGGAACAACAACGGGGAGCTTTCTGGAAAAAAGAAGGTAAAAATGGTAAATATTTAGCTGGCTATGTCTTTATAGATGGCAAAAAATATCCCGTGACAGTTTTTCCTAACCAATACAAAAAGAAACAAAATCAGCCAGAGTTTATTATTTATGAAACTTTTGATAGGTCTAATTAAAAATTCCAGCGATACCCAACAAATACTTTGTTCTTAAAAACATCGGCATCTTTGTTTAATAGATGCAAGCCTTGATAACCAACTTCAGTGTAGTGGCTCTCATTGTATTTCCAAGCAAAAGTTATACTTGACATAAACACCTCTTCTTCACGCTCTAATCCAGCATTATATCGATTACCAATATCTTTGTATGAGGTAAGAAGATGAGCGCCCATTACGTTTACTTCAAGTTTTGGCGTGATTGGATATTTCATCATAAGAGATGTTTTTAAATTTTCTTTCATATTCCAATAGGCTACAGATGAATCTAGAACTTCATACACAGTGCCTAATAAAATCACTGTGCCCTTTTCGGTAAAGTATGTTATATTGCCTCCATATGTGGGCGTTAAATATTCAGTCAGTGTTCCATATTGGTCTTCTATTAACGCATCGATTATACCATAGTTTATTTTTATAACAGTTGACGGATTCATTATGTACGAAAATTGTGCATAATACGTATCAGTATCAATTGCCCCACGAACTCCGCTATAATCTAAAAATGATTTTTTGCCTATTAACTCTAAGATAAAACGTTTGCCCAGAATTTGTTCTGCACCAAATGTAAATGCATCTTTAGTAAAGTCGCCGTTAGTTAACTCATCGCCAACTCCTACTGGTAGGTTTTCTGACCAACGTTTGATATGGTTTTCATAACCGCCTTTGAGTTTTAAAAGATGCCTAGGTTTCCATGTTAGCATATACGAACTTTTATACATGAAGTAAGTCACATCTAGATCGTCATCAATGTCGCTTGGTTCTCTTTCTAAATGAGAGAATGAATCAAAAGAATTAAGAATAAGCTTTGGTGTTATTTCGTATTCACCTCTTATACCGATGTTGCCAAACATTAATGTTTTGCCATCAACAGCTCTGTGTCTTATCTCTGGTTGCGCTTTTAGATTTATTAAGTCTCTAAAAAACTTACCTTCTACTCCTAGCGATTGGCTGAAGTAAAGGGTCGATGTTTGATCGGGCGTACCAGCCGCCCTCATAAACACATTGTCGTCGTAGAATATTCTACTAAAAGAAGTTAGTTTAAACTTTTTCTCTGCATATATAGTTGATGCAACCAACAATAAACCTATAAAAACTTTATGCATTTCTTCTGCCAGTTGCGACATACAGGAACGCAATCCAGCCAAAGATTAAAGCGTAACTTGACGTTTCTGGAACAATACCCATATTTAAAGTTACAGCGCCAGGTCCACTTATTGTCATCCATCCATCACCAGCAACTTTTGGGTCGTAGGTAGTAATGACTCCGTAGTATGTTGTGTTTGTCTGCAAACTTGCTGATAGATTAAACAGTAAATCTCCATTGCCATCTCCTTCATAATCTGTGTTGTCGTCATTATCTGCAAAGAACAAAGGATTTGTTGGCGTTGTAGGATTAAATGGTTGATCATAAACATAAATCATTGTGTCTGCCATCCAAGACGGAGTTCCATTTGGCAAAAGGTTTGTTTCATTCTCAAATGTTCTATCAACTCCTACATAATTAGCATTAAATACCGTATTCAAAACATTATAAGTGCCAGCAGTGTCGACTGTAAAACTTGCTATGTTATAAAAATATTCATCATTATCTAAACCAGAATTTCCATTTGGTCTTGTATAACTCAAATCTTTACCTAAAGAAAAATCTTGTAAGGTTAAAGATATAGGATTTATTTGAATAAGCGGTGGCGTGTTTGCATAAACAGTCAATGCTGTAATAGTGGTAAGTAGTAATAGTAATTTTTTCATTTTTTAAATATATTTTTAATAAAGTTGATTACGTCTCCTAATAAGCCAAAAAATCCAGATTTTTTTTCGCCCTTGGGAAGAATGTGGAACACAATAGATAAAATGCCGATTGTGGCTATTGATATTTTAAGTAAATTGCCTTTTGCTAATTCTATTATTTCTTGTATCATTTTCTTGGTGTGGTTAAAGGTCCAGATGGAGATACTACAACGGCATCGTCTGGTGTTAATACTGCTGGAAGCTCTGCCTCAATAATTTCTCCAGCGTCATTGCTTTCCATGTCTGAGTGCGGTTTAATTGGGTCTAGTTCGTCTATTGAAGGTTCTTCTGCCTCTACTACCTCTGGGACTTCTTCAACGGCTTCTTGGCTTGTTTCTGTTGATTCTGGCTGCTCTGCTTCTGGCTCTGATTCTGGTTCTTCTACCACCTGTTCAACTTCTTGCTCGGGTTCTGATTCTTCTTC
>LUMT01001037.1_pt1 | contig 16228 bp, 19 predicted proteins | sample 729741 | NCBI WGS metagenome assembly LUMT01 (sample SAMN03860299, study PRJNA289734) | marine metagenome | biome: seawater column; feature: ocean; material: water; isolation source: Red Sea water column Station 192 - depth 50m | place: Saudi Arabia: Red Sea | collected 2011-10-15 | depth 50 m
AATATAAACCATATGTTATCGGAAAAATTACTAAAAATTCAAAAAAAGTTAAATTAAGTGGAAAAGTTTCCTGGTAAAAAAAATATAGCAGTATTCATAAGTGGTAGAGGTAGCAATCTAAGATCATTAATAAAATATTCAAAAACAAAAAAGTCTTTAATTAGAATTGTCCTGGTTGTCTCTAATAACTTTAATGCAAAAGGATTAGATTATGCAAATAAATCTAAAATCAATAATATTTTTATAAAATATTCTAATAAAGAAAGTTTTGAAAATCGTTTGTTAAAACTATTAAAAAGAAATAAAGTTGATTTGATTTGTTTGGCTGGATTTATGAAAATACTTTCAAAAAAATTTATCAAAAAATTCTCAAAACCTATACTTAATATTCATCCTTCACTTCTGCCAAAATACAAAGGTTTAAATACACATTTTAGAGCAGTCAAGAATAAAGAGGAATATTCTGGGGCTACTGTTCATATCGTTAGTGAAAAATTAGACTCTGGTAAAATTATAATTCAAGAAAAAGTTAAAATTTTAAAATCAGATACAGAAAAATCGCTAGAAAAAAAAGTTTTAAAAATCGAACATATTATTTATCCAAAAGCCATAAAAAAGCTATTAACTAATTTTTAAAAAAAAAATCTAATTCAATTTTTGCATTTTCTAAGCTGTCAGATCCATGAACAGAGTTTTTGTCAATTGAAATACCGTATTTTTTCCTCAAAGTTCCATTTTCTGCCTCATTTGGGTTTGTTGCTCCCATCAACCTTCTATTTTCAACAACTGCATTTTCTTTCTGTAAAGTCATCACAATAATAGGTCCAGAAGATAAATAATTGCATAAATCATTATAAAATGGCTTAGCTTCGTGAACTTTATAAAACCTTTCTGCTTCCTCTTTAGAAATTTGAATTTTTTTTTCTTTAATTATTTCAAATCCTTTATTTGTAAACTCTTCTTTAATTTTATCTTGAAGATTTCTTTCAACAGCATCTGGTTTTATTATTGAAAGTGTTTGCTCAATATTACTCATAATTGTCCTCTATTAATTTATTTAATAATCTAACGCCATAACCAGTAGCTCCACCTGAATTTAATGCGCCTCCATATTTTGAAAATGCCATGCCTGCTATATCTAAATGAGCCCAGGGAGTTTTATTGATTATAAATCTTTGCAAAAATTGTGCTGCTGTTGTTGATCCAGCTCCTCCAACGTAATTAATATTTTGCATGTCAGCATTTTTAGAATTTATTAATTTATCAAAGTTTTCGTTCAAAGGCATTCTCCAAAGCTTTTCGTCAACACTATCTCCAGCTTCTATTAGTTGTTTTGATAATTTGTCATTATTTGAAAAGAGACCAGCATATTCTGATCCAAGAGAAACAATTATAGCACCAGTCAATGTTGCTAGGTCAACTATAAATTGAGGTTTAAATTTTTCCTCAGTAAATGTTAACGCGTCAGCTAAAACTAATCTTCCTTCTGCATCTGTATTTAAAATTTCAATAGTTTTTCCACTGTAGGATTTTACAATATCTCCAGGTCTTTGAGCGTTTCCACTTACCATATTTTCTACAAGACCTACGACACCAACGGCATTAATTTTAGATTTTCTTAGTGCAAGTGTTTTCATTAAACCAATAACGGTGGCTGAGCCTGCCATATCGTATGTCATGTCTTCCATAAATTTTGCTGGTTTCAATGAATAGCCTCCAGTATCAAAACATACTCCCTTTCCTACAAATCCTAGAGGTTTAGATTTATTTTTTGCACCATTCCACTCTATTGTAACTAGATATGATCCTCTAACACTTCCTTGACCTACACCTAATAAAGCATTCATTCCCATTTTTTTTAATCTCTTTTTATCATATACAGTAACTTTTAATCCAAATTTTCTTAATTTACTTATTCGTTTTGCATATTCATCTGGATGTAAAATATTTCCCGGTTCAGATACAAGATCTCTAGCGAGAAAAACACCTTCTAAAAGAGAATTTAATTTATTTCTTAAGACATTTGATTTCTTAGACTTTTTTCCAACTACATATAAGTTACTATTTTCGTGTTTTAACTTATCAGTTTTATAAACATTGAATTCATAAGACTTAAGTTGCGCTCCATGCAAAAGTTTTTCTAGTTGGACATTAGTGAGAAAAGATGAAATTGACATAAAAAAAGATTTCTCAATTTTGTTATTTTTTAAAAAAATATATAATTCTGATCCAAGCTTCTCAAAATCTAAGGAACTTTTAGACTTCGAGCAAGTATTTTATTTTTATAAGATTTATCTTTTACTAAAATAATCTCGTTTTCTTTAGCTACTTTGGGTACTTTGGTTACAAAATCTAATTTTAGCTTCATTTTTTTGAAATATTTAATAGATAATGTTGTATATTTATTAAATTTAGAATTTCAATGAATAAATTAATATTTCGTAAATTATCTTTTGATATATTGGGATTTTTTTTGCTTTCTTCTTTGGCCTTAACATCGATTGTTTGGGTAATGCAGGGAGTAAATCTTTTAGATATTATAACAGAAAAAGGTCACTCAATAAGTGTATATATTTTTTTTACGCTATTGAGTATACCAAAAATATTTAGCAAGTTGCTCATATTCACTTACTTCTTGGCAATTTTTGTGGTTTTGAGCAGATACGAAGACAATAATGAAATTCTAGTATTTTGGACAAATGGAATTAAAAAAATTTCTTTTATAAATTTTATAGGAAAATTTTCTTTAATATTTGTTTTATTTCAGTTATTTTTGAATTTAAAAATCGTACCACATACCCAAAATTTAGCTCAACAGTTTTTAAAAAATTCTTCATTGGAATTTTTTCCTAAATTAATTGAAGAAAAGAAATTTTCAAATGTAATGAGAAATTTAACTATTTTTGTAGAAGAGCGCGATGATGCGGGTAACATCAATGGTATATATATAAAAGAAGAAATAGGAGAAAATGAAAATAAAATTATCATTGCTAATAAAGGAAAATTGCTTCAAAACAAAAATGGTTTTAGCTTTAATTTAAACGATGGAAAAATAACAAATATTGATGATAAGGGAAGTTTTAGCTTATCATTTAAAGAGACTACATATGAATTATCTAAGTTTGACTCTAAAACAAGAAGTTATAATAAATTGGATGAAACAGAAAGTACATTACTAATTGACTGTATAATAAAATTTTTCAATAAAAGAAAAGATAGCGAATTTAGATGCGTCGATAAAAACTCATTTATTATAAAAAATGTTTATGAAGAGCTATTCAAAAGATTAATTACGCCTATATATTTAGTTATTCTATCTTTGGTAAGTTCTTTGATAATTTTAAAATCAAAATCAAAAAATTTACAAAATTATTATAAATTTTTATTATTTATATTAGGTTTTGCTATGATATTATTTTCTGAGTTGAGTTATAAATTCATAACTTCTCAAACTTACATAGAAATAATATTTATATTACTGCCAGTTTTATTTATTGTAATTTTTTATACAATTTTATTAATCAAATCAAAATTGAAACTTAGATATTTATGAGATTAAAAATATATCAGAGCTATATATATACACAATTTACTAAAAAATTTTTGACAATAAGTTTTATTTTCTTTTGTGCAATTGTAATTGTAAATTTTTTTGAGGAAATAAGATTTACAGAAAAATATAACACTGAAATATATTATACAATTATGTTATCCTTAATGAACGCTCCCTCATTAATGTTTGAAATTTTTCCTTTTATTTTCTTAGTTTGTGTAAAATTTTTTTATTTAAGTTTGGTAGACAAAGAAGAATTAGCAATTTTAAATTCTAATGGGATTAGTAATTTTAAAATAATAATTCATTTGGTAGCTTTATCTGGTTTATTAGGTATTATTTTATTATTCTTTTTTTATTCATTTTCATCAAATCTTAAAAGCAAATATTTGGATATTAAGAACAGATTTTCAAACAGTAATCAATATTTGGCTGTAGTTAATGAGGATGGACTTTGGATTAAGGAAGAATTAGATAATAGTTTGTATATAATCCATGCCAAAGAATTTGATAAAAATAGCCTTAAATCTATAACTATAACAGAAGCTGATAAATATTATAATAATCGTAGCACAATTAGCGCAAAGTCAGCAAATATAATTTCGAAAAATTGGCAACTTAAGAATGTTTTGGTATTAAATGACAGTGGAAGCAGAGATAATTTTAAAAGTTATATTTATAATTCGTCATTTAATGGTGAAATAATTTCAAACTTGTTTTCAAATTTGAACTCTTTAAATATTTATGAATTGCACAAATTGTCTACGAATTATTTAAAGATTGGATATTCAAATGTTGATGTAAAAATTCACTTAAATAAAATCTATAGCATGCCAGTTTTCTTTATGCTAATGACAATTTTAGGATTTATAATTATTAATAAATTTAAGAAAATCAAATCAAGATTTTTTGTTATTATTTTTGGAATTTTTATTTCTGTAATAGTTTATTATTTAAATTATTTTTCAAGTATATTGGGCAATAAAGGTGCTCTACCGATTTATTTATCTGTATGGGCTCCATTATTTATACTTTTTTTAATTTGTAATATCGGAATTTTGAAAGTAAATGAAAACTAAAAAATTATTATTAATTATAGCTTTATTTTTAGTAACAATACTGAGCTTAAAAAGTAATTCTGATGAAGTTAAGTTTAAAGCATCTAATATGGATATCAAGAATGATGGTAACTTAGTAATTGCATATAAATCTTCCACATTAATTCCAAATAAAGAGATTGAAATTAAGTCTGAAAAAGCTGAATATGATAAAATAAGTGAAATTTTAACTTTTAAAATTATCTCTGCTTCCACTGTCATTTAATTGGCAATAAATATAAAAAAAAATGAAATTGCTGGAAAAGAAATTGCAGTAGATTTCGAAAATTCTTATTTTGGAAATAAAGATAATGACCCAATTTTAAAAGGTAGATCTGGATATTCTAGCGATAATGAACTTAAAATATATAAAGCAGCGTTTAGTACCTGTAATATTAATAATAAAAAATGTAGAGGTTGGGAATTAGTTACAGATGAATTCAATCATGATAAAAAGAAGAGAATATTTGAGTACAAAAAATCTTGGCTAAAAATATTTGATCAAAAAATTTTTTTCTTACCATACTTTAATCATCCTGATCCAACAATTGAGAGAAAATCTGGATTTTTGACACCTTCTTATAGTGCTTCGGATAGCTTGGGTACATCAATAAACATTCCATATTTCAAGATCATCGATGTAGATAAAGATATTACTTTTAATCCTAGAGTATACTCAGAAAAAAATTTTTTATTACAGAACGAATATAGACAGGCTTTAGAAAATTCTAGAATTTTAACAGATTTTAGTTTTTTAATTGGAAATGAAGGAACTAAAGGACACATTTTTTATAATCAATTGGGCAAATTTAATAACTTTACTGATTATGAACTTAATCTTAGACAAGTCAAAGGTGATAACTATTTAAAAAAACACAAACTATCAGGAACATCATCTTTGATTAAAAATGATAGTCTTCTGGAGTCAAATTTAGATATAGATTGGAATTTACAAGATTCTAATCTTAATATGTCTTTTAAAGTTTATGAAGACTTATCAAGAAATTATCACGATAGGTATCAATACATACTACCAGATTTTTATTTTTCAAAGGATCTTGAAGTGCCTGAAAGCTATAATGGAAAATTTAATTTTAGTTCATATGGTCATAATAAAAATTATAATACAAATGTTTTTGAGTCTGTGGTGGTAAATGATTTTTTATTTTCATCAAGTGATTTTGTCAATTCATATGGTTTTTCTACGAACTATGACTTGCTACTAAAGAATTCGAATAGTTACTCAAATAATTCAGTTAATTTTGAGGAAAATTCAAAATATAATTTATATGGTTTGCTAAAAGTTGATACAAGTCTGCCTTTACAAAAACAAATGAATAATTTCACTAATTACTTAAAACCAGTTTTATCTTTTAGATATAGTCCAAATGGTAATAAAAATATTTCAAATAAAGATTTGTCATTAAATTATGACAGTGTTTTTTCGTTAAATAGAATTGGCACATTGTATCAAGTTGAAGGTGGAGAGTCTTTAAGCCTTGGAATAGAATTTAAAAGAGACGACAAAAGCGGTTTCAACATTTTTGACATGAAGTTTGCAAATGTTTTAAAAAGAAGAGAGGATTCGTCGCTTCCAACCAAATCAAAACTTAATGAAACTAGATCGGATATTTTTGGTAATATAAAATATAATTTAAATGAGGACACAAGTTTAAATTATTTTTTTTCTTATGATAAAGACTTAAAATACTCAAATTTAGATCAATTAGGAATTGATTTTGGGATAAATAATTTTTTTACAAATATTTCTTATTATATAGAACATAATGATCTTGAAGAAAAAGAAAGTATAAAAAATAAAAGTACATATAAATTAAACAACGAAAATAATTTAACTTTTGAAATATCAAAAGATTTAAACGAAAATTTTACACAATACTATGATCTCATTTATACATATGAAACTGATTGTTTATCTTTAAATTTAAATTACAATAACACATTTTCTAGAGACGGCAGTCTGGAGCCTAATAAAAGTCTAACTTTCTTGATTAAAATCATTCCATTTACTGAATTAGGTGTTCCAAATGTCGGGGATTTAATTAGCAACTAAATGATCAGGTTTAGTTTATCGATTTTAATTATAATAATTTTTATTTTTCCACAGAAAATATATGGTGCAATCGAAATTAAATATAAAATCGATGAAGAAATAATCACTAATATAGATATTTTAAATGAAAAAAAATATTTAATATTTCTTAGACCTAATTTAAAAAGTATTAGTGATAAAGAATTATCACAAATTGCCAAAAATTCTTTAATAAGAGAGATAGTCAAAAAAAAAGAGCTTAATAAAATTTTTAAAAACCAAAATAGCAATATGTTTATAGATGAATTAAAAAGAAGTCTTTTTAAATTCAAGAATGTTAAAAATGAAGAAGAGCTAAAAAATTTATTGGTTAATTATGACATTGATTATAATAAAATAATAGAAAAAGTTAAATACGAAAGTATGTGGAATGAATTAATATTTAAAAAGTATAATGCTTTAGTAAAAATTGATGAAGATAATCTAAAAGATCAATTAAAATTAAAACTTAAAAGCAATAAAAAATATGAATATAATTTGTCTGAATTATTAATAACTTTAAAATAGCTACCTCAAGATACAGTATTTCAAATAGTGCAAGTAGAGGTGGAGAAATTGGCTGGGTTAAAGAAACTATTTTATCTAGTGATCTAAACAATATATTAAAAAAAATGAGAGTAAATGAAATATCAAAACCAATTAAATTCCCTAATGGATATTTAATTCTAAAAATAAATGATAAACAACAAATGAAGCAAAAAATAAATTTTGATAAAGAATTAAAAGATCTTATAGAATACGAAAAAAATAAACAGTTAAATCAATTTTCTCTATTATACTATAAAAAATTAAAACAAAATATAGTAATCAATGAATATTGAGATTATTTTAATTGTATTAGGGGAACCATTTAGTACTTTTTCTGAAATACTTGGAAAGTATTTTTCATCTAAAAATATTTTAAAAAAAAAAATAATTTTAATAGGAAATATTAGATTATTCAAAGATCAAATGAAAAGTTTAAAGTATAAATTTCCTTTAAATGAAATAGATAATTATGAAAATGCAGAATTAAATAAGATTAATATTATTAATGTAGATTTTAAGTATAAAAAGGTATTTTCAAAAATATCATCAAAATCTAAAACCTATATCGAAAATTGTTTTAATCTCTCATTATCTATATTAAAAAAAAACTCAAATAAGTGTTCTCTTATAAATGGTCCAATATCTAAAAAATATTTTTTAAAAAATAAACATTTAGGGATAACAGAATATTTATCAGACAAAACTGGTTCCAAAGATGAGGTGATGTTGATTTATAATAAAAGTCTTTCTGTATCACCAATAACAACACATATCCCCCTTAAGTATGTAACAAAAAAGATTAATAAAAATAAAATTATTAAAAATGTTTTAAAAATAAATTTTTTTTATAATAAAATTTTAAATAAAAAGATAAAATTTGCAGTTTTAGGACTTAATCCTCACTTTTCCGGCAGATACTTTTTTCATAAAAAAAAATTTAAAAAAATATAATGTTGTTATTGGCATGTACCACGATCAAGTACTAACACCCATAAAAACTATTTATAATTTTCATGCTATAAACATAACTTTAGGTCTACCTTTCATAAGAATTTCGCCTGACCATGGACCAAATTCTTCAATGATTGGTAAAAATTTGTCCGATCCATCTTCTTTCAAGTATGCTATGAAATTTCTACAAAATTTAAAATAATTATGAAACCTAAAAAAAGTTTAGGTCAAAATTTTTTAAAAGAAGAAAAGACTTTAGATAATATTGTAGATCTTGGAGATATACACAATGATGATATAATTTTAGAAATTGGACCTGGAACAGGAAAATTAACGGAAAAAATAATTAATAAAAAACCTAAAAAAATTATAGTCGTCGAAAAAGATACAAATTTATCAGATGCATTAAAAATAAACTATGGACAGAAAATAGAAATAATTAATGATGATATTTTAAATTGCTATAAATATATTAAATTTGATAAACCAATAAAAGTTTTTGGCAATCTGCCATATAATATTTCTACAAAAATACTAATTTCATTTTTAAAACTAGATAATCTCGATAGATTATTTCTAAATTTTATATTTATTTTTCAAAAAGAAGTGGCTGATAGAATAGTTGCAAAATATAATACAAAGCAATATGGAAGATTATCAATTCTATCATCATGGAAAATGAGTGCATCTAAAATTTTTGATATACCGCCTAAAAATTTTTATCCTGTTCCAAAAGTTTGGAGTTCATTAGTATTACTCAAACCAAAACAGAAAATTGCAAAAATTAAGTATTCAAAAAGTTTAGAACACATTACAAACATTTTTTTTAATCAAAGAAGAAAAATGATAAAAAAACCAATAAAACAAATATTTAATAATCACGAAAATGTATTAAAAAAACTTAATCTTGATTTAACTCTGAGACCTCAAAATCTATCAATTGATAAATATTTTGAAATTTGTAAAATCTATGAAGATTTACTTTAATAACTTCTTAATATGTCTGTTTATTAATTTCCTATTAAAAGAAGACATATAATTATTTTGTATAGCTTTTATAATCTTATTGTAACATTTTCTCAAATCATCGTTTATTACAACAAAGTCATACTCTCTCCATTTAGATAAATCTCTTTTAAAACTTTTCATTCTCTTTGTTACTGTCTTCATATTTTTTTTTTCTCTTTTAATAAGTCTTTTTAATAGTTCTTTTTTTGAGGGAGGAAGTATGAATATAGTAAATAGTCTGAATTTTAAACCTTTGTTTCTAATCTGTCTCGTACCTTGCCAATCAATATCAAATACTACATTCTTTCCACTTTGAAGTTTTTTGATTACCAAATCTCTTGAAGAACCATAATAATGATCAAATACTTTTGCATGTTCTAGAAATTCTTTTTGTTTAATTAATTTTTTAAAACGATTTTTATTAATAAAATAATAATCTTTACCATTCTTCTCTAATGGTCTTGGTGGTCTTGTTGTATGAGAAATAGAAACTGAGAAATTTTTATTTTTGGATAATTTTTTTACTAAAGTAGTTTTTCCTGCTCCTGAAGGCGAAGAGAAGATAAACATCCCACCTGTTTTAGAGTTGGACATTTATATAAAAAAATTAGTTTGCTTTATTCTCAATAAATTTAACAGCATCACCTACGGTTAATATTTTTTCCGCATCGCTATCTGAAATTTCTGACCCAAATTCTTCTTCAAAAGCCATTACCAATTCTACTGTATCCAGGCTATCTGCACCAAGATCGTCTATAAAACTGGATTCTTCTGTAACTTTTGCTTCGTCAATACCTAAATGGTCTGCAACAATTTTTTTTACTTTGCTTGAAATATCTTCTGACATAATTTTAATTAAGTTAATTTTGTTAATAAGTATTTATACTATTTTGTCAACTAAAATACATACCTCCATTAACATGTATTGTTTCTCCAGTTATATAGTCTGAAAGGCTTGAAGACAAAAAAACAACAGCATTAGCCACATCCTCGGGATTCCCTAATCTTTCTAGAGATATTTTTTCTTCTAGAGATTTCTTAAAATTCTTATCAATTTTATCAGTCATTTCAGATTTAATGAATCCTGGAGAAATACAATTTATCTTTATATTTTTCTTACCGTATTCTAGTGCTAGACTTTTTGACATTCCTATGATCCCTGCTTTAGAAGCTGCGTAATTAGCTTGGCCTAAATTTCCTGTATGACCAACTATAGAAGTTATATTTATTATCTTCCCATTTTTATTTTTTAGCATTTTTCTAATTGTATTCTTGCTCATCAAAAATGTTGATGATAAATTTATATCAATTACTTTATTCCATTCATCATTTTTCATTCTAATTGATAAGTTATCAACTGTTATTCCAGCATTATTTATTAAGATATCAATTTTATTATTTAATGTATTGTTACAATCTTCAATGAATTCCTCTATTTTTAAATGATTGGAAATATCAAATCTTTTAACATTAACTTTTTTATATTTAGATTTTATGTCATTTAATTTTGCTTCATTGGTTCCAGTTGCAATAATATTAGCACCAAGTGAGTAAAGTTTATCCAATATTGAACCGCCAATTGCACCAGTGGCTCCAGTAATTATTATATTTATATTATTTAAATTAATCATTTAAAGTTTATGGATCTCATCAATATTATTTACCTGATTTAATATGACATTTCTATCAATTCTTTTTATTAATCCTGACAATACTTTTCCTGGTCCAATTTCAATAAATCTTTTTACTCCTGAACTAATCATATTATCAATGCTCTCTTTCCATCTAACTGGACTTTCTATTTGTTGAAGTAATAGTTTTTTTATTGAATCTGGATCATTAACAGGATTTGCAGTAACATTTGATATTATATCAACGAGTGGAATATTAAATTGAGTTTTATATATTTCATCCTTCATTTCTAGTGTAGCCTTGTTCATCAAGGGACAGTGAAAAGGAGCGCTTACGGGCAATTTGATAAATTTAATTTTATTTAACTTTAAAATATCACAAAAGAGCTTCAATGATACATTTTCTCCGCTAACTACTAATTGACCAATCGTGTTGTCATTAGCAATATAACAAGAGAATTTATTTTTATTTTCTTGTAATATCTTGTTTATCTGGTTTATATCAATTCCAAGCACAGCAACCATGCCTCCTTTTCCGTTTGGAACAGCGTTTTGCATTGCTTTTCCTCTTTTTTTTAATAAATATACTGTCTGCTGAAAATTAATTGAATTAGCACAACATAAAGCAGAATATTCACCCAAAGAATGTCCAGCAAAAAATTTTGCATCACTAATTTTAAATTTAGTTTCATTTTCAATTACTTTAAATATTGAATAGCTTGCTAAAAAAATTGCAGGTTGAGTATTTTCAGTTTTATCTAAATCTTCTTTTGGTCCTTCTAAAATTAATTTACTAAGTTTGAATTTTAAGAGTTCATCGGCTTGTAAATATAAATCTTTTACATAAGGAAAGTTATCGTAAAATTCTTTTGCCATTCCGACAATTTGAGAGCCTTGTCCAGGAAAAATTACAGAAAACATTAAAATGTCAATAAATTTAGCTTTTTTTTTTTATTGTAATTAAAAATTTATAATAGTATATCCTCATTTTTTCTAGATAATAATATGAACTTTTATGAACATACACTGATCGCTAGACAAGACGTGTCTCCTAGTCAAGTTAAGCAACTTGAAGACAAATATACTAAAATAATAGAAAAAAACGAAGGTAAAATTTTAAAATTTGAAAGTTGGGGATTATTAAACTTATCATACCTAATAAAAAAAAATAAAAAAGGAAATTACTTACATTTTAAAATCGAAGGTAAAGGTAAAACTATAAAAGAATTAGAAAAAAATGAGAAGATTGATAAAAATCTTTTAAGATACTTAACTGTAAAAGTTAAAGAACTAGACATGAATACTGAATATTTTAAAAAAAAAGATGATATAGAAAAAAATAAGGTATAAATGAAAAAGAGAAACATAAAAAAAAAAACTACTCAAAACAATTTTTCAAAACTAAGTGTGTTTCAAAATCAAAAATATAAATTCAAAAAACAATGTCCCCTTTCTGGAAAAGGTGCTCCGATAATTGACTATAAAAATATAAAATTGTTAAAAAGATATGTTTCTGAAAATGGAAAGATTTTGCCATCACGCGTGACGTCTGTGAGTCAGAAAAAACAAAGAGATCTTTCTGTATCAATAAAAAGAGCTCGTAACCTAGCGCTTATATAATATGAGAGTAATCCTTTTAGAGAATGTCAGGAAAGTTGGTTCTATAGGTGAAATTATCGATGTAAAGCGAGGATTTGCAAGAAATTATTTAATTGCTCAAAAAAAAGCATTATTTGCTTCAAAAGAAAATATTAAAGAAGTAGAAAAGATCAAAAATGAATTAAGCAAAAAAGATCTAGATAGAAAAAATCAAGCTAAAAAAATTGATGAGAATTTAAAAAATAAGGAATATACAATTAAAAAATTAAGTACTGAAAATAAAGAATTGTATGGATCAGTTAAACCAACAGAAATTTCAAAATTATTAAAAGAGATAGAGAAAATTGAAATAGATCCCTCTATGATACAACCTGTCAAAGAAATAAAATCATTAGGAAATTTTGATGTCTCTCTAAATCTGCATTCTGAGATACAATCTCAGATAAAAATTAGGGTTGTAGCACAAGAAGATACTCCTTAATTATACATTCTTTTCCCCAAGAAAAATTATATTTTGTTTTTGTTGAAAAAACTGATTAACCTTTATCATGTCCCAATCCTTAAATATTATAAAAAATAAAATAGATGAATTACCTAATAATATTGAGGCTGAACAATCAGTAATTGGTTCGATATTATTAACTAATGAGATATTTGATGAAGTTAATTTAATAATATCAAATAAAAATTTTTATGACCCAATTCATAAAAAAATTTTTGAAGCTTTAGAAAAATTGATTTATGGTGGTCTTTTAGCAAATCCCATAACATTAAAAAATTATTTTGAAAAAGAAAAAGACGATTTAAATATTCCAGAATATTTAGTGAAAATAACAAAATTTTCAACTTCATCTAGACAAGCAATAGAATATTCTAAACTCATTTTCGATTTGTATGTAAAAAGGGAATTAATTAAAATTTCAGGAGAAATAATAGATCAAGCTAAACTTAATGATTTAGATTCTGATGGGACAAAAATTATCGAAAATTTCGAAAAATCTCTTTTTGATTTAGCTGAGAAAGGATCATTTAGCACTTCATTAATTAAATTTGATGAGGCAATGAGACAAACTATTGAAATGGCATCTAATGCATATAAGAATGATGAGGGTATTGTAGGTGTTCCAACAGGGCTAAGAGATTTAGATGATAGACTTGGAGGTTTGCATAAATCAGATCTTGTTATTATTGCTGGAAGACCATCAATGGGAAAAACTGCTCTTGCAACTAACATAGCATTTAATGCAGCAAAAAATATTCAGCAGAAAGGTGAGAAAGGTTCTATAGCTTTTTTTTCCCTAGAAATGTCATCTGAACAACTTTCAACAAGAATATTAGCAGAACAATCAAGAATTAAATCCAATGATATCCGAAGAGGAAAGATATCAGAGGAACAGTTTGATAAATTTATTGAAACGTCTAAGGATATATCGGAGCTCCCTTTGTATATAGATGAAACGCCTGCTATAACAATCGCAGCTTTAAGCAATAGAGCTAGACGAATAAAAAGATTATATGGTCTTGAAATGGTTGTAATAGATTACATCCAACTTATGAGAGCTTCCAATTCTAACAATGGAAGGGTTCAGGAAATTTCAGAAATTACACAAGGATTAAAAGCTTTAGCAAAAGAATTAGCTGTTCCTGTTTTAGCACTTTCGCAACTATCTAGAGCTGTCGAGCAAAGGGATGATAAAAAACCTCAATTGTCTGATCTAAGAGAGTCTGGTTCTATAGAGCAAGATGCGGATGTTGTAATGTTTGTATACAGAGAGGCATACTATTTACAAGGAAAGGAGCCAAGACCAGCAACAGTTGAACATGCTGAATGGCAAGCAAAAATGAATGAGGTATCACATTTAGCAGAGCTAATTATTCAAAAACAAAGACACGGACCTACTGGTAATGTTATGCTTGAATTTGAGGCAATGTTTACCAAATTTAAAGATATTCAAAATAATTAAATTAAATTATAAAAGCTAATAGTTGATGTTAGCCAAATTTTATCAAAATATTGTTTTAAAGAAACCAGGCTTGATATTAATCGAAAGTATGATAGAAGAGAATTCTATCGAAAATCTCATTAAATTAAAAAAAGAAATTCAAAGACTTAGTTGGGTACATAGTGTAATTACACTATTAGATATTCCTTTACTAAACAGCTCCGATGAACCACTTATAGAGAGATTGCAAAACTACTCCACACTTAGCTCACGAGGTATTGATAAGGAAAGGGGTTTTAATGAAATATTGAATAGCCCTGTTTTCAGGAATTTTGTAATCAGTGAAGATGGCAAAACATCTGGTATTATAGTTTATTTAAAGTCTAAAGATAAAATAAAAGACTTTAAAAGTAAAAAAGATCAAGAGATATATAAAGATAAATTAAAAAAACAAAATCATCAAAATATTTTAGAAATAAGACAAGTAATAAAAAATTTTAGTTCAACAAGCAAAATTCATTTGGGCGGTATTCCTATGATTGCTGACGATATGATGACCTTTATAAAAAATGATATTATTGTTTTTGGACTTGGAGTTTTTTTATTTATCATTGCAACTCTTTGGTATGTATTTAGAAAATTAATATGGGTAATTGTACCTATAAGCAGTTGTTTTTTTTCAGTAATAATAATGACTGGACTTTTGGGTCTCTTGGGTTGGAAAGTTACAGTCATATCATCAAATTTTATAGCTTTAATGTTGATATTAACAATGGCTATGAATATTCATATCAGTACAAGATATCTTCAACTTTCAAAACAATTTCCGAAATTCAATAAATTTAAAATTATTTCTTTGACAACGAGTAAAATGTTTTGGCCTATTTTGTATACAGCTTTAACAACTATATTTGCTTTCTTATCTCTGGTGTTCAGCGAAATAAAACCAATAATAGATTTTGGGTTTATGATGACTTTTGGTCTAATAATTTCATTTCTTATTACTTTTAGTCTATTGCCGACATTAATTAATTTAATTAATTTTAATAAAGTTTCTTTAAAAGAGGAAAAAGGCACTACGATTACTAATTTGTTTAGTAACATTTCAGTTTCAAACCAAAATACTATATTTGGAACAACCTTAATAATTATATTTCTAAGTATATTAGGGATTTCAAAGCTCGAAGTTGAAAATAGTTTTATAAATTATTTTGATAAAAATACTGAAATATATAAAGGAATGAAGCTAATTGATGAAAAGTTGGGTGGCACAACACCGCTCGAAGTTATTTTAAAATTTCCAAAACAAAATGAAACTGATCAAAAATCAGAAGATGAAGAGGATGATTGGGGAGATGAAGATGAAAATGATGAAAAATATTGGTTTACTAAAGACAAAATTGATAAGATAAAAAAGGTCCATAACTATTTAGACTCATTGGAGCCAGTTGGAAAAGTTCTCTCTTTTTCTTCAATAATTGATGTTGCTACACAATTAAATAATAATAAAGAACTTGGATCTTTAGAAATGGGAGTCTTATATACTAAGATTCCTGAAAACATAAAAAAAGAAATTGTTGATCCATACATATCAATAAAAGACTCTGAGGCTAGAATAAGCTTAAGGATAAAAGATTCATTAGATAATCTAAGGAGAAATGATTTAATTATTAAAATACATTCAGATCTTGAAAATAAATTAAATATAAAAAAAGACGAATATAAATTAGGTGTCGTATTAATTCTATTTAATAATCTTTTACAAAGTTTATTTAAATCTCAAATTTTGACGCTTGGATTTGTTA
>LUMT01000919.1_pt1 | contig 16190 bp, 20 predicted proteins | sample 729741 | NCBI WGS metagenome assembly LUMT01 (sample SAMN03860299, study PRJNA289734) | marine metagenome | biome: seawater column; feature: ocean; material: water; isolation source: Red Sea water column Station 192 - depth 50m | place: Saudi Arabia: Red Sea | collected 2011-10-15 | depth 50 m
GATATTATGCTCATTGAAAATTGTTTATATTCTATTACTTTATTTAATATATGGAAAATACTTATCAAGATTTAATTACAGATATTCAAAGTAAAAATCCAAAAATTGGTGGAAAACTTGAAGGTGGAAATAAATTTAAAATTAAATCGGATTTTAAACCAGCTGGTGACCAACCAGAGGCTATTAAAAGTTTAGTAAAAGGCGCAAAACAGAACGAGTTTAATCAAGTATTATTAGGCGTTACTGGATCAGGTAAAACATTCACTATGGCTAAAGTAATTGAGCAGACTAATAGGCCTGCCTTAATACTTGCTCCAAATAAAACCCTTGCCGCCCAACTTTATGGGGAGATGAAAGGGTTTTTCCCAGACAATGCTGTTGAATACTTTGTGTCTTATTATGATTATTATACTCCTGAAGCATATGTTCCAAGATCAGACACATACATAGAAAAGGAAGCATCTATAAATGAACAAATAGATAGGATGAGACACTCAGCTACTAGATCACTTCTAGAAAGAGATGATGTTTTAATTGTTGCAAGTGTATCCTGTATATATGGTCTGGGATCAGTTGAAGCTTACAGTAAAATGACTTTAACCCTTCAAAAAAATTATGATTACAATAGAGAACAAATAATCAAATCCTTAATTGCACTTCAATATAAAAGGAATGACCAAAATTTTTATAGAGGAACATTTAGGGCTAGAGGCGAATATTTAGAAATTTTTCCCTCTCACTTAGAAGATAGAGCTTGGAGACTTAGCTTATTTGGAGATAAGCTGGAAAAAATTGAGGAATTTGATCCGTTAACAGGTGATCTTGTTAGAGAATTAAATTTAATAAAAGTTTATGCAAATAGTCATTATATAACTCCTAAACCTACAATCGAACAGGCAGTAATTAATATAAGAAAAGAATTAGAAATAACACTTAAAAAACATAAAGAGCAAAATAAATTGCTTGAGGCACAAAGGTTAGAAGAAAGAACAAAATTTGATCTTGAAATGATAGAGGCAACTGGTTCGTGTGCTGGGATTGAAAACTATTCAAGATTTTTATCGGGAAGGAAACCCGGAGAACCGCCTCCTACATTGTTTGAATATTTTCCAGATAATACATTAATATTTGTTGACGAGTGTCACGTCACGGTACCTCAATTAAATGGGATGTTTAAAGGGGACAGATCAAGAAAAAGTACACTAGCAGAGTATGGCTTTAGACTTCCATCATGTATGGATAATAGACCATTAAAATTTGAGGAATGGGATATGATGAGAACTCAAACAGTCTTTGTTTCAGCTACACCTGGTCCATGGGAGTTAGAACAAACAAAAGGAAAATTTATAGATCAGGTTATAAGACCTACTGGACTAATAGACCCGCCAGTTGAAATTAAACCTGCTAAAAATCAAGTCGATGATTTAATGCATGAATGTAAAAAGACTATCGAAAAGAATTATAGAGTATTAGTTACGACATTAACTAAAAAAATGGCTGAAGATCTGACTGAATACCTCCATGAAAATGGTATCAAAGTTAGATATTTGCACTCAGACATAGATACCCTTGAGAGAATAGAAATTATGAGAGACTTAAGACTAGGAGTGTTTGATGTTTTAGTTGGCATAAACCTATTAAGGGAAGGACTTGATATTCCTGAATGTGCATTAGTTGGAATATTAGATGCTGACAAAGAGGGATTTTTGCGGTCTGAAACATCCTTAATTCAAACTATTGGAAGAGCAGCAAGAAATTTAGATGGAAAGGTAATCTTGTATGCCGATAAAGAAACTAAAAGCATTAAAAAAGCAATAAAAGAAACCGAAAGAAGAAGAAATATTCAACTTGAATACAATAAAAAAAATAAAATTAGCGCCTCAACTGTTAAAAAAGAGATTAGCGACGTACTAGAGAGCGTTTATGAAAAAGATTATGTTACAATTGGTACAGGAGCAAATGTTGGTGGTAATTTAAAGAAACATATCAAGGCACTTAATAAGAAAATGAAAGAGTCTGCCACAAATCTAGAATTTGAAGAAGCTGCTAAAATAAGAGATGAAATTAGAAAACTTGAAAGTACTGAATTAGAAGTTACACTTAATCCCAAAGTGAAACAATATAACTTAAATAATAAAATATACCCTAAAGGAAGATCTACAATGGGCATGCCGGGTACTAGAGCTCAAAAAGGTAAGAAGAAATGGAAGCAAATAAAATAATTATTACAGGTGGAGCCACCAGAATTGGAGCTGCTATAGCTAGAAAACTCTCTGGTAAAGGAGTAGAAATAGTTATTCATTTCAATAAATCAAAAACAAAAGCAGAAATCCTTAAAAGAGAATTATCAAAAAATGGTACAAAGATTTATTTAGTAAAAGGAGATTTAAGTTTAGAAAAAGATGTAAACAAAATTGTTAAGTTCGCAAAAAGTAAACTTAAATATTTTGACTGTCTGATAAACAACGCATCACTTTTTGAAAACGATAAACTAGAAAATTTTACCACTGATAGTTGGGGGCATAAAGAGTATTTAAACTAACACCATACTTTTTTTCTTATACTATCAGCAAAACTGGTCTTTATACGTTGACCAAAACTAGCGCAATGAGCTTAGCTCCAAAAATAAGAGTAAATGGAATTGCGCCAGGTCCTACAATAAAAAATAAGAGACAAAGTGAGAAACATTTTAAAAAACAATACATGGCAACTCCATTAAAAAGGCAGGTAGATGTTGAACAAATATGTAATGCTGTTGACTTTTTTATAAAAAATATATCTATTACCGGACAGGTGTTGGCAATAGATAGTGGTCAAAATCTAAACTGGCAAACCCCAGATATAATGGGAGGAAAAGAGTGAAAAAAAGTAACCTAAAAATTGTTAAAATTGACAAAAGTAAAGTACTATTTAATTATGAAAAGAAGGTACTTATTAAGGAACTTATTCTTGACTTAAAACTTGGGTATTTTGATTTTGAAAAAAAAGCTCCCCAGAAAGTAAAATTTAATTTAGAGGTGAATTATGAAGACAAAAAACCTTCTAACGATAAAGATATTAAATCAATCGTAAATTATGCAAAAATTGTAAAATTGATAAAAAAACTTATCAAAAATAAACATTATAATTTTCTTGAAACATTGGCGGAAGATGTATTCGATGAACTATTTAAAGATAAAAGAATTGATAAAATAAGTCTTCAAATTGAGAAATTAGAAATCATGAAAGATTGCTCATCCGTTGGTATTCAAATTTCAAAAAAAAGAAGCTATGATAAGCTCTGATATCGGTAAAGAAGCTATAAAAAAAGAGTTACCACTTATACCCAAACTTCCTGGGGTGTACAGGATGTTAAATTCTAAAAACGAAATACTTTACGTTGGAAAGGCAAAAAACTTACCAAATAGATTAAAGAGTTATGTATCAGAGAAAAATCATATTATCAGAACTGAAAGAATGTTATCTCAAACAACTAAAATTGAGATTACCAGTACGTCAAATGAGAGTGAGGCGCTACTTTTAGAAGCAAACTTAATTAAAAAGTATAAACCAAGATTTAATATTCTACTTAGAGACGACAAATCATTTCCATTTATTTTTATTGGAAACCAAGATAAATGGCCCCAGATTAGGCGACATAGAGGAAAAAAAACCAAAGAAGGTTTTTATTTTGGACCATTTGCTTCGGCAGGATCCGCAAACTGGACCATCAAAATGATACAAAAAATTTTTCAGCTTAGAGTTTGTGATGATACAGTTTTTAAAAAAAGAGAAAGACCATGTATCCTCTATCAAATTAAGAGATGTTCTGGACCATGTGTTGGATATATTGAAGAGGATGAATATAGACTATCTGTAGATAATGCTATTGAATTTGTATCAGGTAAATCTAGAAAAATTCAAAAAAATTTATCCAATCAAATGGAAAGAGCTAGTGAAGATTTAGATTTTGAAAAAGCTGCAATATTAAGAGATAGAATAAAGTCTTTAAATATTATTCAGTCATCACAAAGAATTAATGAAGCGAATTTAGTAGAGGCTGATGTAATAGCTGGCTACAAAGAATCTGGAAAAGCGTGTATTCAGGTTTTTTTCTACAGGTCAAAACAAAACTGGGGCAATCAAGCTTTTTTTCCTAAACATGATCCAGATGATAACATAAAAGAAATCTTAAAAAAGAAAATAAAGAAATTAATATATCAGTAGCAAAAAAAGGATCTAAACTAAAAGTTGTAAATCAGGCACTCAAAAATGCAAAAGACAGCTTAAATAGAAAAATTTACGAAAGCCAAAATAATAAAGAGCTATTTGATAAAGTATCTAAAAAATTTGATTTAGAAAATAATATTAATTTAGTTGAAGTTTATGACAACAGTCATATTCAAGGCACTAATAGTGTAGGCGCACTAATAACATATGGTGAGGAAGGTTTTATAAAAAAAAGATATAGGAAATTTAATATTAAGATTAAAAAAAATGAACAAGATGATTATGGAATGATGCGTGAAGTTTTAAATAGAAGATTTAAAAGAGCTGTACAAGAAAAAGATAATTATTTAACTGTGCCAGATTTAGTAATAATCGATGGAGGAAAAGGACAATATTCTGTAGCAAGAGAAACACTTAATGAACTTGGATTACATGATATTCCGATGATAGCGATTGCCAAGGGTAAATTTAGAAATAGTGGAAATGAAACTTTTTTTCATAATGGCAAAGAATTTAAGTTTGAAAAGAATGACCCTACTCTCTTTTTCTTACAAAGATTAAGAGATGAATCTCATAGATTTGCAATTAGCGCTCATAGAGCTAAAAGGAAAAAGGGGATTAGTAAGTCTTTACTTGATCAAATTGATGGTATTGGATCTATAAGAAAAAGAGCACTTTTAAATCATTTTGGTTCAGCTAGAGCTGTTGAATCAGCTAGCTTAGATGAGATAAAGACTGTTGAAGGAGTTGAGGAAAAAGTTGCTAAAAAGATATATAATTTCTTTCACGAATGAAAATCAAAATTCCGAATTATCTAACAATTGGAAGAATAATAATTGTTCCAATATTTGTATTTACGTTTTATTTACCTGGATTTTATGGGGATGTAATTCCTTTCGCTTTATTCATAATTGCCTCATTTACTGATTTCTTAGATGGACTTTTGGCAAGAATGTTCAAAGAAGAATCTAAACTTGGTGAATTACTAGATCCAATTGCTGATAAAATTATAGTTGCTACAGCATTAATATTGTTAGTTATGGACGGCACTATTAGAAACTATGAGGTAATAGCTGCGATAATAATACTTACTAGAGAAATATTAATTTCTGGTTTAAGGGAATTTTTAGCAAAAGGAAGAGTTAAACTTCCTGTTTCAAGTTTAGCAAAAGTTAAAACATTTCTTCAAATGTTTTCAATTTCCATTTTACTTACTGGAGAAACGGGAAATAAAATTATTAATTTTCAGGACTACAATGCCCAAACTATTGGTATAATATTATTGTGGCTCTCTGCTTTTCTTACTTTATATACTGGATATGAATACTTAAGAAAAGGTATTGACCATGCTATATCTGAGGATAATAAAAATTAAGCGGCTTTCTTTTTTCTTACTAGTTTTCCATAACTTGCTGAAAGATCTAAAATAAGATCACAAACTTTATAATTATTTTCTGCAATTTGAGATATAGGTGTTATTTCAGCTGCTGTTCCGGTGAGAAAACATCCTTCAAAATTTTGTAGTTCCTCTGGTTTAATTTTTCTTTCATGGACTTTTATATTTTTTGATTTTGCTAATTCAATTACAGTTTGTCTTGTAATTCCATTTAGGAAAGAGTCTGGAGTAGGAGTATGAAGTTCTCCTTTCTTATCTTTAAAAAAAATATTAGCACTTGTAGACTCTGCTATATTGTCCTCATGATCCAACATTAAAGATTCACTATATCCCTGTCTTTCGGCCTCATGTTTTGAAAGTGTACAAATCATATATAATCCTGCAGCTTTGCTATCCCAAGGTATAGTATTAGGAGCTGGTCTACGCCAATTAGAAATATTTAATTTTATTCCCTCGGTTTTCAACTTAGGATCGAAATAATCGCCCCACTCCCAAGTTGCAACTGCAACATGTATTTTTGTTTTCTGAGCTGATACACCCATCATTTCACTTCCTCGCCAAGCAAAAGGTCTTACATAACCATTCTGAACTTTTTGAATTTTTGTTATTTGGTTACAAGCTTTATTAATTTCATCTTTAGAGTAAGGTATTTCTATATCCAATCTTTTAGCAGAATAAAATAATCTATCAGTATGTTCCTCTAATTTGAAAATTTCTCCCTCGTAAACTCTTAGCCCTTCAAAAACTAAACTTGCATAATGAAGTCCATGGCTTATCACGTGAAGTTGTGCATCTTGCCATTCAACAAGATCACCATTGTACCAGATTTTTCCCTCTCTTTTGTCAAACGGTATCATATGATTTTTTTTTAGAAAAAATATCTTTGTATATATAATATGTCAATATAACTTACCATTATGAAAAAACTTTTATATCTAAAAGATCATCAATTAAAACAATATATAGAAAAAATATTCAATGGATACAGAGAAACTGTCGCTGATGCCAAAAAAGTTTTGGAAAAACATGAGTTAGGAACTGCTCACAATAAAGTAATTCATCTTCTATCTTTATATGAAGGGATAACTATTTCAACCTTATTAAGAAAACTTAAAGTTACAAAGCAAAGTTTGAATAGAGTTTTAAACGATTTAGTAAAAATAAATGCAATAGAATTTAAAAGAGATGAGATTGATACAAGAGTTAAGCATATATATTTAACAGATGAAGGAAAAAAAATTTTTGACGAAATATTTACTGCCCAAAAGAAAAGAATTTATGATGCATTTTTAAGTTCGGAGTCTGGTGATGTAGTAAGTTTTGATAAAGTATTAAAAAAAATTATTAATGAAAAAATTTAAAGCACATATATTAATAGTTGATGATGATGATAGAATAAGAGATCTTGTGAAAGAGTATCTTAGTCAGAATGACTACCTCGTTTCTACTGCCAAAGACTCAAATGATGCATTTAATAAAACAAAAATAATTAAATTTGATTTAATAGTGTTAGATATAATGATGCCGGGCCAAACTGGATTGGAATTTACACAAGAATACAGAAATAAAATCAAAACACCAATTTTATTGTTGACTGCAAAAGGTGAACCCTCAGAGAGAATTGAAGGGTTAGAAGTAGGGGCAGATGATTATTTAACAAAACCCTTTGAACCAAAGGAGTTAATTTTAAGAATAAATAATATTTTAAAAAAGACACAATCATTAGAAATAAAAAGAGTAATTGAATTTGGAAATATTAAGATAGATCTAAGAAAGCAATTTATTTACAAAAATGATTTGAGTATAAAAATTAATAATACCGAAAAAACAATATTAGAAAAAATGATAAATACTCCTGGAAAAATTTATAAAAGAGAAGAGATTGCTGATTTAATCAATTTAGATAAAGAAAGATCGATTGATGTTATAGTAACTAGACTTAGAAAAAAAATTGAAGAAAGTCCAAAAAACCCTAAATATCTTCAAACAATCAGAGGTGAGGGATATGTCCTTTGGATTGAGTAAATTTTTAAAAAACATACTACCTAAAAGGTTATTTTACAGAGGTTTATTAATTGTAGCAGTTCCAATAGTGATTTTACAGATCACGATATCCTTAGTTTTTTTTGATAGCCTATGGATTAAAACAAACAAAGGGTTAACCAGAGCCTTGGTTGGCGAAATAGTTACAATTATTGATATTTATAACAATGAAAATGAATATAATAAGAGAATAGTTACTGATCTATATAATAAAAATTTTAGCTTTTCTGTAAGATTTTTAGAAAATGAAAAACTTCCAGATATAAAAGTTGAAAGATGGTTTAGTCCAATGGATAGGACTTTAAGAAGAGAGCTTAAACCTAAAATTGGAGAACACTGGTTCAATACTATTTCTTACAAAGAGGTTGTTGATTTAAGGATTAAGTTTAGAGACGGAGTACTTCAAATATTTTTTCCTAAAGAAAGAATTCAGGTATCATCTATAAGGATATTTGCTTTTTGGATTACAATTCCTGCAATTCTTATGATTGCAGTTGCAATAATTTTTTTAAAAAATCAAACAAGGCCTATAACAAAATTAGCTCAAGCCTCGGAACGATTTGGAAGAGGAGAAGATATTGAGGAGTTTAGACCATCAGGTGCATTAGAAATAAGAAAAGCTGGTCTTGAATTTGAGAAAATGAGAAAAAGAATTCTAAGACATCTAAATCAAAGATCTGAAATGCTGTCTGGCATTAGTCATGATTTAAGGACCCCACTTACTCGTATTAAACTTCAACTTGCAGTTATTAAAGATAAGGATCTTTCTGAGAAAATTTCTAAAGATGTTGATGAGATGGAAAAAATGCTCAATGAATATCTCCAGTTTACAAGTACAGGAGCTAAGGATAAAACTGAGACATTTGACATTTCAAATCTTTTAAACGAAATAGTTCTAAAATATGAGAATAAAAATATTGAAAAGAAAATAAAAGAAAAAATATATTTTAATGGAAGGCCAAATTTAATCAAAAGGTGTATTGGTAATTTATTAGATAATGCTATTAAATATGCTGAAAAAATATCAGTAAACTTAGAAAAAAAAAATTCAACTATAATAATTTCTATTGATGATGATGGACCTGGTGTAGATAAATCAGAGTTTCAAAATATTACTAAACCATTTTATAAAGTAGATAAAAGTAGGTCGGATTCGAAATCGAGTGTTGGTTTAGGATTATCAATTTCCTCTGATATTATAAAATCTCATGGAGGTGATATAAAATTTAATAAATCAAAAATGGGTGGGCTTAAAGCAATTATTTCTTTGCCTTATTAGTTTTTTTTCTTTTGATTTGTGAATCCAGTTTTTTTTCTAAATTACTAATTCTCTTGTTTAAAACATCTACTTCTTCTTTACTCGCAAGTTTCATTTTAAATATAATTTCATCTCTTTTAGATTTTAGAACAGATATTATCTCATCAGAAACATCTTTGTAATTAATTAAACCTTGTTCAATTAATTTTGCAAATTTGTCGAATACGAATCTTGATTTTGACATAATAATTATTTAACAGAATTATATTTAATAAATTATAATAAATTATTTAAATGTTTACTAATAATTTTGACCCAGTTGCCTTTGAGATTTTTTCTATAAGTATTCGTTGGTATTCATTAGCTTATATATTTGGCATTATTTTTGGTTGGATTTATTGTAAAAAAATTCTCATCAAAACAGCTACAATTCAAAAATTGTTTGACGACTATATCTCATATTTAATTATTGGAATAATTATTGGTGGAAGATTAGGATACGTATTTTTTTATAATTTCTCTTATTTTCTTAAAAATCCAATTGAAGTTTTTATGGTGTGGAATGGTGGAATGTCTTTCCATGGAGGATTGATAGGCATAATTGTTTTCACATATCTATTTTCAAAAAAAAATAATCAAGATATTTTCATATTTTTAGATTTAGTCTCTATTGTTGCTCCTATAGGAATTTTTCTTGGAAGAATTTCAAATTTTATTAATGGGGAATTAGTCGGGAAAGTTACAAATTCCAATTGGGGAGTTCTATTTCCAAGTTACGATGACAAATTAAGGCACCCTTCTCAACTTTATGAAGCATTTTTAGAAGGAGTAATTTTATTTATATTAATAAACTTAATACATTTTAATAAGAAAAATAAAGTTGGGACTTGTTCTTTCATGTTTTTAATACTTTATGGTTTCTTAAGAATTATCTCAGAGATTTTTAGAGAGCCAGATGTACAAATAGGTTATTTATTTGGATATATCAGCACAGGTACTTTATTAAGTCTATTTATGATTTTAGCTGGAAGCATAATTTATTTTAAAAAGAAAAATGAGATATAAACCTGAAAATTTTAATTTACAATTGGATGAACTTATAACTGTTGATGAGTTAGTTGAAAAGGTTCTCTATCACCCTGAAATTGGATATTATACAAAAAAAATTCCTTTTGGAAAAGAAGGTGACTTTGTAACAGCTCCTACTATATCTAATTTATTTTCAGAGATAATAACTATTTGGCTTATATCTTGCTGGGAAAAATTTGGAAAACCTAAAAGTTTTAATTTTGTTGAACTTGGTCCTGGGGATGGAAGTTTTTCAAAAGTATTAATAGATACAATAAAGAATTTTCCTGATTTTAAAAAATCTATAAACATTTTTTTATATGAAAAAAGTGATTTTTTAAAAAAAATACAAAATAAAAAAATCAATGATTCAAATGTAAAGTGGATAAATAATTTCAGACAAATTAAAAAAGGTCCAGTTGTTTTTTTTGGAAATGAATTTTTTGATGCTATTCCTATTAAACAATTTACTTTTTATAAAAAAGATTTATTTGAAAAATATTATATTATAAATAAACAAACTGGATTAAATGAAACTTATCGCAAAGCTTCTTTGAAAGACACTAAAGCTATTAAGTCATATAACTCATATAAGAATTTAAAATTTATTGAGTATCCTAAAAAAGGATTTTATGAATTAGACAAAATTATTGAAAAAATTTCAAAGCTAAATGGTGGTATAATGCTCATAGATTATGGATACTTAGATCAAGTTAATAAAAGTACTTTACAAACTGTAATGAAGAATAAGAAAATAAATATGAATAGTCTTTTTAAAAATTTAGGAAGAGCAGACATAACTTACCTAGTAAACTTTAGTCTTTTGAAAGAGTTTTTTTTAAAAAAAAAATTAAAAGTTAAAAAAATTGTTTCACAGAAATTTTTCTTGGAAAAGATGGGAATTATTCAAAGAGCGAGGATATTAGAAAAGAAAATGACACAAAAACAAGAAGAATATATGTCCTTAACACTAATGAGACTACTCCATAAAGATTTAATGGGAGGGTTATTTAAAGTTATATTTGCTTTTAAAAGTAAAAAAAATAATTATTTAGGTTTTGAATGATGTTTTATTCAAAAAAATTAATTAGGATCGAAAGATAAAATTAAGAATATAAAAAAAAATATTGAAAAAGTTTGTAAAAAGATAGGTTGCAATAAAAAAAATCTTATTTTGTTGGATCAAGTTCATAGTAACATTGTCCACAATGTAAATAGAGTTACCAAAAAAAAATTAAAAGGTGACTCATTGATTACTGGCAAAAAAGGTATCGCATTAGGTATTTTGACAGCTGATTGTGCACCTGTTTTTATTTATGATCCAATTAACAACTTAATAAGCGCACTTCATGCAGGATGGAAAGGCGCATTTAAACAAATAATTTCTAAAACTATAAAAAAGTTTAAAATAAAAGGAAGTAATTTAAATGATTTGATAGTAGTGATTGGTCCTTGTATCGGCAAAAATAATTATGAAGTTAAGAGAGATTTTTTAAAAAAATTTATTGTTAAAGAAAAGTCCAATAAAAATTTTTTTAATTATAAAAATAATAAAATATTTTTCAGTCTTAATGATTTTATTAAAAAGAGCTTTTTAGATTTGGGTATAAAAAACATTGAAATCATCAAAAAAGATACATATATATTAAGTAACAATTTTTTCAGCGCAAGAAGATCATTGAAAAAAAAATTAAATGATTATGGTAGAAATATTTCTGTAATTATGATTAAATAGAAACATTCTCAAACAATGAAAATTCTCACAGGTAATAGTAACAAACAGCTTAGTAATAAAATTTCTAAAAATCTTAAAAATAAATTAGTTAACACCAGTATAAGAAAATTTGCTGACGGTGAGATATATATTGAAATCAATGAAAATATAAGAGGAAATAGTATTTTTATAATTCAATCAGTTTCCTCTCCCGCAAATGATAACCTAATGGAATTACTCTTATGCATAGATGCACTTAAAAGGTCATCAGCAAAAAATATTACAGCTGTAATACCTTACTTTGGTTACGCAAGACAAGACCGTAAAGTTGTCCCAAGAACTTCTATATCTGCAAAATTAGTATCGAACCTAATAACAAATGCAGGAGCGGATAGAGTGGTAACTGTAGATTTACATGCAGGACAAATTCAAGGTTTTTTTGACATTCCAGTAGATAACTTGTTTGCTACTCCAATTTTTTCAAAACACATAAAAAAGAAAATTAAAAGTAAAAATATAATTTGTGTAGCCCCGGATGTAGGTGGGGTTGAAAGAGCAAGAGCATTAGGAAAAAAATTAGATGTAGGTTTGGCAATAGTTGATAAAAGAAGGCCGAGTCCTGGAAAGTCTCAGGTAATGAATGTAATTGGTAACGTTAAAAATAAGATTTGTATTCTTACTGATGATATAATTGACTCTGGAGGAACAATAGTTAATGCAGCTGATGCTTTGGTAAAGAGAGGTGCAAAAGAGGTTCATGTATATGCAACACATGGCGTCTTTAGCGGAGATGCAGTCAAAAAAATAAAAAATTCAAAAATAAAAAATTTAGTTATTACTGACAGTATAGATAGTTCAGATAAATTAAAAAAAGTAAGAAATATTGAAGTATTATCAATATCTATTTTATTAGCTGAGGCTATTAAAAGGATATCTAATTCAACATCTGTTTCAGATCTATTTAAATAAAACTTGTAAATCTACCAAACATCGGTTAAAAACCAGCTTTTTATGAGCACTATACAAGCTACAATACGAGATACAAAAACAAAAGGTCAAGTTAATGACCTAAGGAATAAAGGAAATGTTCCTGGCATAATTTATGGTGGAGAGCTACCAAACGAGAAAATTTCAATTACAACCAAAGAAATAAAAAATTTAATAAATAAAGAAAATTTTTTATCAAACGTAATATCAATTAATCTTGATGGGAAAGAACAAAAAGTTTTAACTAGAAATATATCTTTCGACACCGTTACTGATGAGCCAATTCACTTTGATTTTATGAGAATTGTAAAAGGTGGAAAAATTATCTTAGAAATACCTGTGAAATTTATAAATAATGAACTATCTCCTGGACTAAAACGTGGGGGGGTGCTGAATATAGTAAGACGTAAGGTAGAATTGAAATGTCCAGCTGAAAATATTCCAACTGAGCTTGTTGTAGATTTAGAGGGATTAGATATTGGAACTAGTATTAAGATTTCATCAATTAATTTGCCTGAAAATGTTACCCCAACAATTCAGGGTAGAGATTTCGTAATTGCTACAGTTGCAGCGCCAACAGTAGTAAAAGAACCAGAGAAACCTGCGGAGGCTGCTGAAGGTGATGCTGCAGAAGGAGCAGAAGGTGCAGCAGATGGTGGTGAAAAAACTTCGACTGAAAGTGATAAAGCTGAGGGTGATAAATCTAAGGAAGAAGATAAAGCTTCATCAGAAAAAAAATAATAAATAGTGAAAATTCTTTTCAAAAATTAACTTGATATGTTGTTACTTGTTGGCTTAGGTAATCCGACTCCAAATAGTCAAAATAATAGACATAACATTGGTTTTAAGATTGTGGATGCAATAAACCAAAAGTTTGGATTGTCAAAACAAAAACCAAAATTTAAAGGCTTATTAACAACAGGAAATATAGGTGATAAAAAAATCTACGCAATCAAACCTTTAACATTTATGAATAATTCAGGCATATGCATAAGAGAATTGCTTGAGTACTTCAAGATAGATGCAGAAGATGTTATAGTATTCCATGATGACCTAGATGTTGAATTCGGAAAAATAAAAGCTAAATTTGGTGGCTCAAGTGCAGGTCATAACGGTATTGCATCAATTGATAAATTTATTGGAAAAGAATATTCAAGAGTTCGTATTGGTATAGGTAAACCAGAAAATAAAATTTCTGTTTCTGATTATGTTTTAAATGATTTCAACGAAGATGAACAAGTTCATTTGGACTCTATAACAAACAATATTATAGAATCTTTAAGTATCTTGATTGACAAAAAATTAGATTTATTTTCAAGTACTGTAAATAACAATTAAATGGGTTTTAAATGTGGAATCGTTGGATTACCTAACGTTGGTAAATCAACTTTATTTAATGCCCTAACAAATTCTAATAAAGCACAAGCAGAAAATTTTCCTTTTTGCACTATAGATCCAAATATAGGTATTGTATCAGTTCCAGATAAAAGACTTGATCAATTAGCTATTACCTCGGGGTCCAAAAAAAAAATTAATACCACAATATCTTTTGTTGATATTGCAGGTCTGGTTAAAGGAGCTTCTAAAGGTGAAGGGTTAGGAAATAAATTTTTATCCCACATAAGAGAAGTAGATGCAATTATTCATATGATTAGATGTTTTGACTCTGATGATATTCAAAATGTAAACCCCACCGTCGATCCTGTTAGAGATTTAGAGATTATTGAAACTGAAATGAAATTAGCTGATTTAGAATCTATCCAAAAAAGACTTGATAAAAAAAATAAAAAAAATGTTGATAATGATGAATTAAAACTACTAGAAAAAGTGCAAAAAATAATTGATGAAGATGGTGATTTAACATTAATAACAAATGAGTTTGATAAAAAAACTTTAAAAAACAGTGGACTTCTTATTACAAAACCAAAATTATTTGTATGTAATGTAGATGAAGAGAGTATCCAAAAAGGTAATAATTATACAAAAGATTTTATCAATAAATTTAGTGAAAAAGATACCCTAATAGTTTCTGCAGATATAGAGAACCAAATAAATCAATTAGAGAATGAAATTGAAAAGAAAAATTATATGAAAATGATTAATATGTCAGATACTGGACTTAATTCATTAATTAGAAAAGGTTACAATCTTTTATCTCTTCAAACCTTTTTCACATCTGGACCAGAAGAAACTAGAGCTTGGACAATTACAAAAGAGACGACAGCACCAAAAGCTGCTGGAGAAATCCATTCAGATTTTGAGAAGGGTTTTATAAGAGCCGAGACAATTTCCTTTGATGATTTTGTAAAAAATCAAGGATGGTTAAAATCAAAAGAAGCAGGAAAAATGAGGTTGGAAGGTAAAGATTATATTGTTGAAGATGGAGATATATTAAACTTTCGTTTCAATACGTGACCAGATTTTTTTCATACTGAAGTAAACTAATATAGTTAAAACAACTAAATAAATAATTACTCTAAAACCCATCTTATGTCGTGTTTCTAAATGTGGTTCAGCCGTCCATTGTAAAAATGTTGTTACGTCTTTTGCCATTTGATCAACTGTTGCTTTAGTACCATCTGAATACTCTACAATGTCATCATCTAGAGGTGACGCCATTTTAATTTTATTGCCGTACATATATTTGTTGTAATATACACCATCATCAAGTTCCATACCTGCTGGAGGATCTTCGTATCCCATTAGAACAGAATAAATATAATTTGCTCCACCACCTCTAGCTTTTACTAAAACTGACATATCTGGTGGATATGCACCACCGTTTGCTGCTATTGCCTCCTGAACATTTGCATAAGGCATTACAAATTTATCAGATAATTTCGCAGGTCTTTCAAACATTTCTCCATCACTGTTTGGTCCATCTGTAACTTCAAAATTTGAAGCAATTGCTTTAGCTTCTAGTTCGGTAAATTCTGGCCCACCTTTTTCTGCTAAATTTCTATAACTCAAATGTTTTAAGGAATGGCATGACGCACAAACTTCTGAATAGACCTGATATCCTCTCTGTAAAGAAGCTCTATCGAACTTTCCAAAAAAACTTTTGAAACTCCAGTCAACTTTTAATAATTCTTGTTGTTCGCCAGCTGCACTTACTCTTGAAAATGTTAAAGATAAAATAATAGTAAAAAAGGCTAATAGTTTTAAAAAGTTTTTCACAGTCTCTCTTTAAAATCTGTATTGTTTCTAGCCATTGCCATATCAGTTGAACCTCCTAGCACAGGCTCTGTAATACTAAGTGGTAACGGTGTTGTTTTTTCCTTCATTCCTAAAAATGGAAGTATTATTAAGAAATGAGCAAAGTAATAAGCAGTAGCAACTCTTGCGATCAATAAATATAGCCCTTCTGCTGGCATTGCACCAACGTAGCCAAGTATTAAAACATCGGCTACTAAAAACCAATAAAACTGTTTGTATATTGGTCTAAATACAGTTGATCTAACTTTAGAAGTATCTAACCAAGGAAGAATTACTAATACAAATATTGCAGCAAACAT
>LUMT01000641.1_pt2 | contig 16142 bp, 20 predicted proteins | sample 729741 | NCBI WGS metagenome assembly LUMT01 (sample SAMN03860299, study PRJNA289734) | marine metagenome | biome: seawater column; feature: ocean; material: water; isolation source: Red Sea water column Station 192 - depth 50m | place: Saudi Arabia: Red Sea | collected 2011-10-15 | depth 50 m
AGACTAGCAATCCAATATTTATCAGTAATGCCCAGCCATCCAGTATCCGCATTTATAGAGTATTTTTTTTCCTCTATATCATCATAATCCTCTTCAACTAATTGATCGTCAAAGACACCAATTAGTCCCTCATGCAAAATATAAAAATTTGTTACTTCTGGAGCAATGTTTCTTATGATTTGACCGTAAGGATAGAAATTATAAGTTTTATCAGACTTATTTTCTATAGTTTGCTTAATTTCAAAAAGATATTGATTGTCAATACTAATTTCTTTTGTAAATTTGATATTCTGATTATTTTTCCAAATTAATTTTACAGACGAATTTGGTGTAAGTTTCTTATTTCCTTCAATCTCCCACAATGTTTTTGAATTTGGTAGATCAATATTTTTATTAGTTGTTGCCCAACCAGTTTCTACATAGTATCCATTTTCAGATTGTTTAGGATTTAACAGTACAACATTATCATCTCCATTTAGAGTGTTTGTGTAATTCTTAAAAGTTAAGTCGTCTATAGATGAACCGAGCAATGAAATTGAACCTTTAATTTTATCATTTTCGAATAAAATTCTTTCATTCTCCTCCAAAGCTTCATCTCTTGAAATCTTAATTATTTTCTCATCTTGAGCTAATGAAGGTGCATCTGATGAAGAATTTTGACTTGAAGTGTTTTTATCATTTGAGATATTTTTTTGATCCACGACAGGAGGAGCAAAAAATAAACTGTAAAGTATTATGACAGCTGCACTTAAAGATATCGCTGCAATTACATTTTTTGTATCCATAAACTACTTTTTCTTTTTGATAGGATCAAATCCTTCGCCACCACCTAAAAATTTTACAGGGTGACAACTTAGAATTCTTTTGAATCCGTTAATACTTCCTTTAAAAATTCCGTACTCTTTTAGACTTTCTATAAAATAATCTGAACATGTCGGAAGATATCTACAGTTGTTTCCTAAAAATGGGGATATTACTATTTGATATAATTTGATAGTTTTGATCATTAAATATTTTATAAGTTTAATCATTTAATCTTTTTAAAATCCTCAAGTGTTACCATTTTTATTTTCTCATAAGGATCATTGTTAACAGATATTCTTGCAATTAATAAATAGCAATAATTTAGATTAATATTAATTGTTTTTAAAGCATCATTCATTATATTTCTTAATCTTCTTTTAATTCTATTTCTAGTAACAGCATTTCCTAATTTTTTTTTGGCTACAAAGCTTATATTTAATCTGCTTGTATTTTTATCTGAAAGTTTTTTAAAGAAAATTGTTAAATACTTATTAGAAATTTTTTTTCCACCAAGAATTGACTTAAAGTCCTCATTTTTAGAAAGGCTAACAATCTTTTTTTTCATTAAGCGTTTGTTAATTTTTTTCTTCCTTTAGCCCTTCTTCTTTTTAATACTTTTCTTCCACCCTTAGTTTTTCTTTTAGCTCTAAAGCCAACAGCTTTTTTTCTTTTTCTATTACTTGGTTGATATGTACGTTTCATTGTTGTTAAATTAATGTTAAATTTCGGTAGTTATACAAATATATGTATATAAGTACAGTGATTTTTAATAAGTTAAAAAATCAATGAATAGAGAAAAAAAAATTAAAGTATTTTTAGGCTCTGCTTACATTTTGATAGTATTTGTTTTTTTATTGTTTTTTTTTAATAAATTTTCATTTCAGGATTTTTCTAGTTATGAACTAATAAGAGAAAATAGAAATGCTTTGGAAGAAATTAAAAATGGTAATATTTTTATATCAAGTATTATTTTTTTATTAGGTACCATCGTATGGGTTCTTTTGTTAGGTTTTGGTTCACCTGTATTTTTAGTCGGTGGTTTTATCTTTGGAAAGTGGTTAGGAACTTTGCTTATAGTATTTGGATTATCAATAGGCGCAACACTTTTATATGTATTTGCTAATTATTTTTTTAAAGATTTAGTTGAGAAGAAATTTTCATCACGTTTTAGTAATTTGACTGAAAAATTTAAAAAGAATGAATTTATTTTTTTTCTAATTTATAGATTTATTGGTGGTATTCCCTTTTTTATTTCAAATATTTTACCAACAATTTTTAATGTTAAAGTTAGAAACTTTTTTTTAGGTTCAATAATTGGAATGACTCCACAATTATTTGTTGGAGCATCTCTTGGAGCTGGTTTGAGTAAGATTTTAGAAGAAAATGCTGAGGTTCCAACTATTCTTGAACTAATTTTTAATCCAGATATTTATTTGCCAATTCTTGGTATTATAATTTTAGTTTTAATTGGATTTATATTTAAAAAAAAATTTTACACAAAATAAAACTGGTGCCCTCACCCAGAATTGAACTGGAAACTCATCCTTACCATGGATGTGTTATGCCATTTAACTATAAGGGCAATATTTAACTCAAATTAGTGTATAAATTTAATTTTTTCAAATTATTGCCTTAATTTTTTTTTAAAATAAGTTATATCTAGCTAAGGAAAATGTTATGGGAATTCACTACACATATGGAGCTAATAAAAACGCAAAGCTCATGGAAAAAAAAGCAAAAAGAGAAAAAAAACTTGCAGAAAAAAGAGCCAAGAAGCAAATCAAAACTGGACCAGCTAAAATAGAAGATGACAAAACAATTCCTATTGATCAAGTTATAACTCTAGATCATCTTACAAATCCTGACAAAAAATAAACTATGAGTTCAAAAAAAAATAATTTTAGTAAACTTGAACTTGCTTTAAGAAAAAATTTAAGAAAGAGAAAAGAATTCCAAAAAAAAACAAAGAAAAAAAATAAATAATGTCAGTTCAATCTGATAAGTGGATTATTCAAATGGCCAGAGATAACGATATGATTTCTCCATTTGAAGATAAACAAGTTCGAGGCGATAAAATATCATTTGGTGTATCATCATATGGTTACGATGCAAGGGTCTCTGACGAATTTAAAATTTTCACTAATGTAAATTCTGAAATTGTAGATCCAAAAAATTTTAAATCTTCTAATTTTATTACTAAAAACGCATCAGAATGTATAATACCACCTAATTCTTTCGTTTTAGCAAGAACAGTAGAGTATTTCAAAATTCCAAAAAATGTTTTGGTAATTTGTTTAGGAAAATCTACCTATGCAAGATGTGGAATAATAGTTAACGTTACACCTCTTGAACCAGGATGGGAGGGTCATGTAACTTTAGAATTTTCAAACACAACTCCATTACCAGCAAAAATTTATGCTAATGAAGGTGTTGCACAATTTGTGTTTATCAAAGGAAATGAAGATCCATCAGTTTCATACGCAGATAGAAATGGCAAATATCAGGGCCAAAAGGGAGTTACACTTCCAAAAATATAATAATGGACAAATTTATTGTTAAAGGCCCTAGTAAATTAAAGGGTGAGATTGCAATTTCAGGCTCTAAGAATGCTGCTTTACCAATACTAGCATCAACAATTTTATTTGAAAAAGAAGTTGTTATTAAAAATTTACCAAGAGTGAAAGATATAGATACAATGATTAATCTTTTAAAATCCCTTGGGTCAATAGTAAAATTTAGTAAAGATAAAAAAACTGTTAAAATAACAAAGAAAAAAAAACATAAATTTTTTGCCTCATATTCTCTTGTTAGAACAATGAGGGCTGGAATTTTAGTTTTAGGTGCCCTGGTTGCTAAGTATCAAAAATCTATTACCTCTTTGCCTGGAGGCTGCTTAATTGGAGCAAGACCTATAAATTATCATTTAAATGCACTTAAAAAACTTGGAATGAAGTATGAAATCAAAAAAGGTTACATACATGCAAATTCTAAAGGAAAACTAAAAGGCGCAAAAATTAGATTTTCAAAAATCAGTGTTGGGGCAACTGAAAATACAATTATAGCAGCATGCTTAGCGAATGGAATTACAATACTTAGAAATTGTGCAATTGAACCAGAAATAATCGATTTAATAAATTTTTTAAAGTCTGGTGGTGCTAAAATAAAATTTATTGGTAAGCGGACTGTGAGGATTGAGGGAGTAAAAATTTTAAAAAGTACTATTTACTCAGTTATGTCAGATAGGATAGAAACCGGAACTTTTTGTGTCGCAGCATGTTTGACTGGTGGTAATTTAAAGATTAATAACTTTGATCCTAAAATTATAAAAGCAGAACTATCTTTACTGAAGAAGGTTGGGGCTAAAATTAAAACAAGTAAAAATCAAATCCATATACTAGGTCCGAAAAAAATTAAAAATATCAGCAATTTGGTTACAAAGGAGTACCCAAATTTCCCAACAGATCTGCAAGCGCAATTCATGGTCCTTTTATGCAAGGCAAAAGGAAAAAGCTCAATAACGGAGAGTATTTTTGAAAATAGATTCATGCATGTTGCTGAATTAAGAAGATTAGGTGCTGAAATCATAATAAAAAAAAATAAGGCTTTAATTTTAGGCAGCACAAATTTTAAGGCTGCAGAACTAATGTCTAGTGACTTAAGAGCATCAGTTGCATTAGTTTTAGCAGCACTTGTTGCCAAAGGGACATCTATTATTAATAGAATTTACCACTTAGATAGAGGATATGAAAATATAGAGAATAAACTCAGAAAAGTAGGTGTAAAAATAAGACGTATTAGTTGATGGAAAATCAATACTTAAAAAAGATAATTGCACAATCTCCCGAGGATCTTAATGTCATTTCAGCTTGCTGTTCTGAAGGGAGAGTAAATATAAAAGATGTTAAGTACTTAGCTTCAAATAAGATTTTCCTGATGTCTATATTAAGGCTTAGTAAAGAGGAGGAAAATAAAAATAAGCAAATAAACAGTATTATTAAATTTGAATTTATAAATTCTTCTAAATCAAAGAATATAGACCAAAAAGACCCGAATCTTTCATTAGAACTCTTAACTATTGATATTTTTAAGAAAGAACAAAACTTTGAAATAATTATGTTATTTTCGAAAAATAGAATTATAACTCTCTCCGCTGAGGTAATTGAAGTAACACTAGAGGATCAAAAATTAGAAAATGATAAAACAAATTAATTGTAATAAAAAAAACTATTTAGATAATTTAACAAAATTCCTAGATGTTAGAAGGTCTTCAAAAAAACCTGAAAATAAAATCATATCCAAGATTCTTAGCGATATAAGGAAAAATAAAAATAAAGCACTTTTAAAATATGAAAAAAAATTTAGTAAAAATAGTCAAATTAAGCCGAGCATTAAAGAAATAAATAATGCAATTAAATTTCTGGATCCTAAGATTAAAAAAGCAATTGATTTTGCATTAAAGAGAATATTCAATTTTCACATTAAACAAAAAAACAAGAATATTTTATATAAAGATAGTTTAAATAATAAAATAGAATATAAATATGTACCAATACAATCAGTAGGAATATATGTTCCAGCAAACTTGCCATCTACATTATTGATGAATGCAATTCCTGCAAAAATTGCGGGTGTAAAAAGAATCGCACTAGCAAATCCAAAAAATAATGGAAAACTAAATCCAGCAGTTTTATATGCAGCAAAAAAACTAGGTATAAATGAAATTTATTCTATGGGAGGAGCGCAAGCCATAGGTAGTTTAGCCTATATCCAAAAAGTAAATAAAATTGTTGGCCCTGGTAATATCTTTGTTGCTGGTGCTAAAAGGCAGGTATTCGGAGATGTAGGAATTGAAGGAATGATTGCTGGTCCATCTGAAATAACGATATTAGCAGATGGCAAAACTAATTTGAATGAAGTTACAACATCAATGATTGGTCAAGCCGAGCATGATATAAATTCACAATGCATATTAATTACAAAAGACTCAAATTTAATTAAAAAATTCAAAAAGGATTTGATCTCTAAATTAAAAAAAATACCACGACAAAGTATTGCTACAAAAAGCATGAAAAATAATGGACTTATTATAAAAGTAAATAATGATAAGCAGATTATAAATGTAATTAATGAAATAGCTCCAGAACATTTAGAGTTAAATGTAAGTAACTACAAAAAATATAAAGATAAAATTTTTAATGCAGGAAGTATATGCATAGGTAAGTACTCTCCTATGGCGTTAAGTGATTATGCTGTTGGCACAAACCACGTATTACCTACAAATGCATCTGCTAAATTTTCTTCAGGATTAAGTCTTAGTGAATTTTATAAAAAAATCAGCCTGATAACACTCTCAAAAAAAGGTGTTGAGAAAATAGGAGAATACGCTAAACATCTCGCTGAGTATGAAGAATTAAAAGGTCATGCTTTGAGTATAAAATCTAGAATAAGGAGAAGGTAATATTGGCAAAACAAGACTTGTTAGAGTTCAAAGGAAAAGTAATCGATCTTCTTCCAAACGCAATGTTCAGAGTACAATTAGATGAAAATAAACAAATTGTTACTGCACATACCGCTGGGAAGTTAAGAAAAAATAGAATTCGAGTTTTGCAAGGTGATAATGTTACTGTTGAAATTAGTCCTTACGACCTATCTAAGGGACGAATTATTTTTAGATTTTAAATTTTGGCTTCGTAGCTCAGTTGGTAGAGCAGAGCCCTGAAAAGGCTTGTGTCGCTGGTTCGAGTCCCGCCGAAGCCACCACAAACTGTAAAAAGTGCGCTTGATTAAAGCTTGCATTCAATTTTAAAATCTAATAATTATCCCGCTAGCTGAAGTTTAGCTAAGTTTAATACAATAAAGAAAGAGTAAACAAAAAGTATGAGTACATTAAAAGGTAAAGTAAAGTGGTTCAACGGTAAGAAGGGCTACGGTTTTATAGAAAGAGAAGACGGAGAAAAAGATTGTTTCGTTCATGCAAGCGCAGTTCGTGAAGCAGGACTTCGTTTTTTGAATGAGAACGACGCTGTAGAATTTGAAATTCAGGATGGAGATAAAGGTCCTAGCGCTGTAAATTTAAAGAAAACATCTTAAAATTTATTTCATTTAAAATTTGTATAGGAATAAAGTAGGCAAGCCTATAAATATTCCTATACAATACATACTTGCATTTTAAGTTTAAAATGCTATTTAACTTTCATGATTATAAATAGCTACATCCTTGTATCTCACAAAAGACATCATTTTCATGCTGGCTTGCAGCTAGCTATTTAACTATTTATAAATTTAAATTTAACTCTAATTAGTATAAAACAACAATAAGCCCTGGTGGTGAAATGGTTATCACGTCAGTTTGTGGAACTGAAATTTTTGGTTCGATCCCAAGCCAGGGTACCAAAAAATGAAGAAAGAAAATAAATTAATACCTGGGTTACCCTCAGGGTTTGAAGATCGTTGGGATAAAAAACTCCTTCTCAAAAAAAAGCTTTTATCAGCAATTGAGAATGTTTTTATTAAGTTTGGTGCTGAGCCTCTCGAGACCCCATCATTTGAGATCAGTGAAAATATTGGATCATTTTTGGCTGAGGATGAAACTAATCCTATGTCTGATGTATTTTCATTTAAAGATGGAGATAAAAATATTACTCTTCGATATGATCTATCAAGTCCCTTAGCAAGATTTGTTGCTCAAAATAATCAAGAGTTACCCTCAATTTATAAAAGGTATGCCATCCAAAATGTTTTCCGTAATGAAAAGGCAGGCAATGGAAGATATAGAGAATTTCTACAAGCAGATTTTGATATTGTGGGAAATGTTAATTCATCACAGGCTAATGCAGAGCTTTGCAACTTAATTTCAGCAGCATTACTTGAATGTGGACTAAAGAAAGATCAATTTACAATAAATGTAAGTAATAGAAAAATAGTCCAGGGATTGTTAGATGATTTGAAAATATCTAATGAAAAGCAATTAAAAGTTATTAGAGCAATTGATAAACTTGATAAACCTGGTTTTGGGCTAAAAGGTCAATTTCACAATTGTGAGAGGTTTAGCTTATTATTCAGATTTTATTGTAGAAACAAATTTAAATTTTAAAGTTACAAATAACAAAGGTAAAGAAGTAGATATTGGCAGTATTTGCTCAGGAGGAGCTTACGCAAAGCTTATATCAAGATTTAAAGGTGTAGATATTCCAGGAACAGGTATAAGTTTTGGTGTAGACAGACTTTTATTTGCATTAATGCAATTAGATCAAATTCAACTTAATAAACAAAAACCTGTTTTGGTATGTGTTATGGACCAAAAATATTTAAAAAATTACTACGAAATTTTAGATCTCTTAAGACAAAACAATATTAATGCTGAAATATTTTTAGATTCTAAAAAAAATCTTGGTAAACAGCTTACTTTTGCAAATAAACGCCAATTACCAGTTGCCATTATCTGCGGAGAAAATGAGTTTAAAGATAATACGGTGACAATAAAAAATTTAAAAGGTGTTAAGGGAGAGAATAATAAAACTTTTTCAAAGAAAGATTTAATTAATGAAGTCAAAAAACTTATCTGAGAATATTCTTAAATCTTTAAAATCGAGTGGATTTGATTACATCGATTTAGATACAGTCATACCTACCAATTTAATTCTTGAGAGATCTGGTGAGTCATTTAGAAGTTTAATTTTTTCATTTGTTGATCAGAATGGAAAAGAAATTTGTTTAAGACCAGATTTAACTGTTGCGTCTTGTATTAAATATCTTAATCAAAAAAATAAAAAATCTTCAAAAGTTTTTTACAGTGGACAAGCATTCAGAAAAGTTCAAAAAAAAACTGATAAGATTATAAGAGATCAAATAGGTTTTGAGATTTTAGGATCAAAAGATGAGAAAAGAGATGATAAAAAAATCATAGATACAAGTATTAAAGTTATAAATAAATTTAGATATAAAACTGGAAATATTACAATTGGTAATGTTGAAATTTTTCACTTATTAATAAATAAATTAGATATTCCAAAAAGATGGAGGCTTAGATTACAAAGACATTTTTGGAGAGAAAATTATTTTAATGAATTGTTGAAGCGTTTAGAGACTAACTCAGATGTAGATGAAACAGTAGTTAAATTGGATAAAAAAAGATATTTAAAAATGTTTAAACAAAATCAAGATAGAAATATTGCAGGACGAACTTTAAACGAAATTTTATTAAGATTTGATAATAAAATTAAAGATCCTAGAAGGCAAATAAAAGGACAAAATGTCGTAAAAATTATTAGAGATTATTTAAAAATTAGTTGTCCTATGAGCAAAGCAGCAGCTACTCTAAATACTTTTTTTAAACAAAATAAAATCAATCTTAGTGTTGGAAAGAATTATTTTCCAATAACAAAAAATAAAGTTTCAAAGTTAAATGTAAATTTTTCATCTGCATTTGGTAGACATTTGGAATATTACACAGGTATGGTTTTTAAAATTCAAACAAAAGTAAAATCAAAAAAAATTGAAGTAAATGGCGGCCGTTATGATAATCTTATTAGTGATTTAGGATCTAAAATAAAGGTGCCAGCTGTAGGAGGTGCAATAAATTTAAATGATTAAAATTGGCATTCCTAGCAAAGGCAGACTTAGAAAAGATACTTTAAGTATTTTTAAAAATAAAAATCTTAAAATTTTATCAGAAAGAGGAGAAAGAGACCTTTTTGGATATATAAAAGGAAATAAAAAAATTAAAATAGTATATCTACATGCAAGAGAAATTATAGAAAGATTAGGGGATGGATCTTTAGATATAGGTTTTTCAGGTTATGATTTATTAAAAGAGTCTGAATTAAATATTCAAAATAAAGTTACCATTAATAAAAAACTCAATTACGGAAATGCAACTTTAGTTGTAGCTGTTCCTGACGAGTGGATAGATGTCCAAACACTTGCTGATTTAGAAGAAATATCTTTTGATTTTAAAGATAATAAGAAAAGTAGATTAAGAGTTGCAACAAAATATCCAAATTTGACCAAAGAATTTTTATTTTCAAAAGGAGTAACTCAATTTAAATTAGTGCCTTCTCTTGGAGCAACTGAGGTATATCCATTTACTGGTTCATCTGAGATTTTAACCGATATAACCAGTACAGGAGAGACTTTAAAAGCTAACAATTTAAGAATTTTAAAGGATGGAAATATTCTTAAAAGTACAGCAATCTTAATGTCGAATAAAAAATCAAGTAACCAAATTGGTTTAAAGAAAATTTTAAATTTACTTAGTTCTTAGCTTTTCTAATTGAATTTTAAAATTTCACGTATATCCTACGAATCATGAATACTATAATTCTTATTTTACTTTCACTCTCACTTATTAGTTCAGTATTAATTATATATTTGAATTTTAAATCAAAGAATGAAACTAATAATGAGAAGGAAAATCAGGAGATTCAAAGGCTAAATCAAGAAATTATAAATTTAAAAGAGTCTTTAAATACAACAATAAATAGCACTATGAACTCAATGGCTACTTCTTTTAATAATCTTTCATCAGGTGTAACAAAAGATATGACGAATGCTTTAACTCAAGTAGATCAAAAAGTAGCTTCCTTTAATGCCCAAGTTGAAAATTTGAATGAAAGTCAGAAGGGCATTAATCAAATATTGGCAGGTGTTAAAAAGTATGGAACCTTAGCTGAGTTTAGTTTGGGCTCCCTGATTAAGGATTTGTTGCCAGCATCTCAATATTCATCAAATGTAAAAATGAAAGAAGATACGGGTGAAAATGTTGAATTTGCAATTAAACTTCAAGATGGGATTTTGGTTCCAGTTGATAGCCACTTTCCAGTTGAAAGATTTAAGGCTATCCAAGATGCTCATCAGGAAGATGACAAAAAAGCTATGGCTGATGCAAGAACTAAACTTGCTAGAGCATTTAAAGAAAAGGCTAAAAGCGTGAACGAAAAATATATCGTCCCACCAAAAACGACAGATTTTGCGATTGTTTATGCGCCAACTGAAAGTTTATTTTTAGAATTAGCTAATTATCAAGATCCATCTACAAAAGAATTATTAACTCAAGAATTAATGAAGAAATATAAAGTAACTATCATGGGCCCTAATAATTTATCTGGTTACTTACAATCACTCCATATGGGATTTCAGAGCTTACGAATTAAAAAGCATGCATCTGAAATATATGATCATTTAAAAAAAATAAGCACCAGATTTAATATGCATTTTAACAACGTTTTAGTTTTAAGAAAAAAATTAGAAGAAGCAATGTCGGTAGTTGATAGTTTTGGTAAAGATGCTAGAGCAATAAACAGAAGTATCGACTCAATAAAAAATCCTAATGATGACGATGATCCAGATCCAAGTTCTCCATCTCCAATTTCTGTTTATGGTCAGGATGAAAAACGAAAAGTTTCTTAAAGCCTAAATGAATGAAATGGAGTAATAAATTTATTTATCCAAAATCTACAAGGTCAATTGAGGATGGATATAGAAAATATTCCTTAGGTGAGGAAAAACTACCAAGTGTTACTACAATTTTAAGTGCTACTAAATCCGAAGAGGAAAAGGCAGCTATCAAAAATTGGCAAGAAAGGGTAGGTTTTAAGGAAGCAAATAGAATTAAGACTGAAGCCTCTTCAAGAGGAACGTCAATGCACTCTTATATTGAAGATTACTTAAGAGGCAGGATTAATGAAAGCTTTTTTGAAAGTAATGAACAATACAAAAATATGGCCAAAGAAATAATTGAAAAAGGTGTAAATAATAAATTAGATAAAATTTATGGGATGGAAGAAACTATTTATTATCCAGAGCAATATGCAGGGACTGCAGATTTAATTGGAATTTATCAGGGAAAAGATGTCATAATAGATTTTAAGCAGAGCAATAAACCTAAAAAAACAGATTATATTCAAGATTATTTTTTACAACTTGGAGCATATACTTTGGCTCATGATGTCGTACATGGAACAAAAATGAAGGCAGGCATAATTCTGCTTTGTACAAAAGATATTCTATTTCAAGAATTTAAAATTGAAGGTGCAGAATTGGAGATGTATCAAAATTTATTTATGGGTAGGGTCAAAAAATTTTACGAGATGAATAATATAGCTTGACTTTAAACAACCAATACATAGAACAGATGAAACTAACTAGAAGCTACTTGTTTAGATGCAAAGGTTTAGTCTTAAAAAACTTTCCAAAAACCCATCAAAACAAAGCTAATTTGAGGTTAATAATATGAATTTAGCAATCTGGGATATAGAATCATCGAGCGCCAGCACTGACTTTGGTAGCATTATAGAAATTGGGGGAATACTATTTGATGAGAATTTTAAAGAAAAAGATAGATTTAATCTTAGATGTAGACTTCATGAAACTGAGATTTTTCAAGCTGCAGCATTAATTGTTAATAAGACATCAATTAAACAACTTACTCAAACAAATCTAAGCCATTACCAAATGTTAGGACAAGTTGAAAAAATTTTTAAGAAATGGAGCCCTGCAATTTTCTTAGGATGGAGTTCGCTAAACTTTGACGAGGAGATGATAAGAAAAGAATTTTTCAAAAGTATAAGGTATCCTTATTTGACAAATTCTGCTCCCAATACAAGACACGATGGAATAAATATTGCAAGAGCTGCATATGCAGTAGATCCAACAGTTTTAGAAACTGAAATTAATGAAAAAAATAACCCAGTTTTTAAATTAGCATCTCTGGCTCAGATGCAAGGCATAGATGCAAGTGATGCACACTCAGCACTAGCTGATGCAGAACTTACTGCAAAAGTTTTGAAAATTGTAAAAAAAAAACAAGAATATACTTGGGAGTCTTTTTTAAGCACTGCAAATAAATCTAATACTGAAACTATTATTAAAAAAGGAGAAATTATAACATTAAACGAATATTATTATGGAAAGTCCAGGCTTCATTTAGTTGTACCGCTACATGCAAAACATTGTATGCATCCAATTTATCAAGGATGGTATTATACAATAGATCTTAGAACAGAAATTCAACCATTGATTAATAAATCTATAAATGAATTAAAAACCGAGATGAAAAAAACACCTAAATTTTTAAGAACTGTTAGATCAAATAAAGCACCAATAATTATTGATGCAAAATATGGCTTGAATGTTGAACCATATAATAAATTAGATAAAAACGTTATTAAAAAGAGAGCTGAATTTGTCCAAAATAATGAACAGTTTTCACAAAATATTTTAACTGCACTTCGTGAGGTTGCAGAGGAAAAAGAGCAATCAAAATCGCAAGAAGATATATATGCAGAAGAGAGTATTTATACAAAATTTACATCGAATAAGGATACCGCTCTGTTTCCAAGTTGGCATGAGGCGCCATGGAAAGAGAAATTAAATTTATTAGATAAGTTTGACGACGATAGATTGGTTAGTTTTGGCAAAAAAATCATCTTCCAAGAAGCTCCGGAGATACTTCCAGACTCTATGTATAAATCTATTAGAAGAGATATAGCAAAAAGAATACTGAGTGAAAAAAAAGAAAAATGGTGGACTATTCCAACTTTATATAATGAAATTGATACTTTAAGAGAAAAATATACTAATGAAAATGACAATGAAAAATTAGCTCTTCTAGATGAGTTCAATGCTTATGCTATGGCTATTCAAAAAAAGTACGAAATAGTTTAATGTATAAAATTAAATTTATATATTTTTATCTATTGAATAATTAAAATTTATTTATATAAAACATTCATGGCAACAGTTAAATCTACTGACGAAAGTTTTGATCAATTAGTAAAGGATAATAAAATACTAGTTTGTGATTTCTGGGCAGATTGGTGTAAACCTTGTCATATGGTAGCTCCCAGTTTAGAAGAAATTTCAAATGAAATGTCTGATCAACTATCTATAGCAAAACATAACATAGATGAAGAACCAAATACTCCAACAAAATATGGTGTCCGTGGTATTCCAACTATGATTTTGATGAAAGATGGAAATCACGTTTCTACAAAAGTTGGAGCAGTTCCTAAGAGTGAAATTATTTCTTGGATAAAAGAAAATATTTAATTTAAGCTTAAAATTTCCCCAGCTAGATAAAGTGATCCAACACAAAGTATAATGGTATTTTGATTTATAGATAATGATTTTATACTTTCTTTAATACCATTAGAAAGTTTTAAATTTAATTTTAAATTATCTAATTTTTTCTTAAAATCTTCTTTTGATATCGAACCCTCCTGATAAGGAATATCAATTAAAGTAATAGAATTTACGTTATTTCTAAATGCTTTTATAAATTCAACGTGCTCTTTATCTTTCATCATGCCTACAATAAGATTCACTTCTTCATTTTGATTTTTAACCCAATTTGCGATTGAGAGACTTGCGCTGATGTTATGACCACCATCAACAAAAAGTCTGTTATTACCAGCAATAGCTTTTAATTTACCAGATTTGATTTCCTCAAGTCTTGCTCTTAATGAAATATTTTTGATACCATTTGAAATATTTTCATCCTTAATATTAAAAATTTTTCTTGATGCAGCAATTGAGGTACTAATATTATAAAGCTGATGATCACCAAGAATACTTGGTTCAGGTAATACCAATTCTCCCAATCCATCTTGATATTGAATAAATCCATTTTCAGACTTTGCAATATTAAAATCTTTACCAAAAAAATATTTATTAGAAGTATTTTTTTCCAAAGATTTATCTATTTTATCTCTTATTTCACTATTTACTTGTTTATTAATAAATATATTTGAATTTAAAAGCTTAGCTGTTTTTTCATATATTACGCCTTCAATTGATTTATTTTCAAGCCATTGAAAGTGATCATTATGAATGACACCAATGAGTGTCATTAAATTTTCTTTAAATACATTTGTACTATCAAATTGATGAAATAATCCTGCTTCTATAATATTAATATTATCTTTAAAATTTTCAGCATATTTTAAAAATGCACATGTTAAAATTTCAAATAACGTTGCATTGTCATCTGCTAAAGTTTTTTCAACATCAGTCAGTAATTCTATTAAATCATCTTCACTGATTTCCTTATCTTCAAAAATGTATCTTTCTGTATAGGAGAGAAGGTGGGGAGAAGTATAAAGATTAGTTTTAAGCCCAGCTTGGTTAAGTATTGACTTTAGACTATAGCACATGCTTGCTTTAGCATTAGTTCCAACAACTGTAACTACATTTTTTAATTTATCTTGAGGTTTTCCAAGTTTTTTTAAGAGCTTAAAAGTTCTTCCCAGAGATAAGTCTAGTTTTTTTTTATGATGCTTCTCTAGTTTGGATATTAGTTTCTGAATTTTCATTTGAATTTTCTAAATGTATATCAGAATTTTTTCTAAGTAATATCGATAGAAGGTTGCCAACTTCTTTTTGTATATCTTTTCTATGCACTACTCTGTCGACAAAGCCATGTTTCTCAACAAATTCAGCTGTTTGAAAATCAGAACTTAATTCTTCTTTAACAGTCGCTTGAATTACCCTTTTTCCTGCAAAGGCGATTAGACAGCCAGGTTCTGCCAAATGAATATCCCCTAACATTGCAAAAGAGGCAGTTATTCCACCAGCGGTAGGATCTGTAAAACACACAATGTAAGGTAAATTATTATTTTTAAGTTCGTTAATTGCAAGCGTTGTTCTAGTCATATTTGCTAAAGCAATTGTAGACTCGAACATTCTTTGTCCACCTCCACAAGGAAAAAATAAGTAAGGCGTTTGATTATCTATTGCATGTTGTACTCCATAAATTATTGCTTCTCCCTCAGCAGCGCCAACCGAACCTCCAATAAAATCAAAGTTTATTGCACCTGCTGTTACTTCTATTCCATTTATTTTTCCTTTTGCAATCATCACTGCACAATTTTGGTTTGTCTTCTTCCTCGCAATTTTAAGTCTGTCTTTATAAGATTTTGTATCTACCCAATTTAATGGATCCTCTGTAGGTATAGGTGACTCTAAGATTTGATAAGCGTTTTTACCGAATATTATATCAAACCTTTGTCTACAACTGATTCTATGATGCTTTCCACAAAGATTACAGACCCATAAATTATTCTCTAAATCTTTCTTCAATATTGGACCTTTACAACAACTGGTCCAATCTGAATTTGCTATATCTTCTTTTGAAGGTCTTTTTCTTAGTACCTTCTTTATTTTTTCTCCAAAATTTATAGCTTTTGTTAACCAATTCATGATATTTTTTTTCTTAATTTACCAACCATCTTACTTACATTTATGACAGGATTTTGTCTATTGTTTAAACTTCTAGTAATTTCTTTACAAATTTGACTTCCAACAACTAGTCCATCTGTATTTTTAAAATTTGATATAGTTTT
>LUMT01000754.1_pt1 | contig 16130 bp, 19 predicted proteins | sample 729741 | NCBI WGS metagenome assembly LUMT01 (sample SAMN03860299, study PRJNA289734) | marine metagenome | biome: seawater column; feature: ocean; material: water; isolation source: Red Sea water column Station 192 - depth 50m | place: Saudi Arabia: Red Sea | collected 2011-10-15 | depth 50 m
AAGTTGTGAAGATGCTTCCGAACTTGATACTGCTCCTCGAAAAAGATTTTTATATGCATCTAATTCTTTAATAAAGTAATTCACTGTTGAACCAGTACCAATGCCCAGAACAGTCTCTATTGATAGTTTTTTTTCAATATAATCAATTGCTTTTTTTGCAACACTTATCTTTGCAGCGCTCATACAGTTATAATACAAGAAAATTTTAATACGTGATTTAAATTGAGACTTAAAATAAAAAAAACAGGTAATTATAGGAACTCTAAAAAGTATCTTAAAATGATTAATGAAGCATCTGTATATGATGTTTCAATAAATTCACCTACTACCTATGCCGCAAATCTTTCTTTGAAAGAGGGGAATGAAATTTATTTAAAACGAGAAGATCTTCAGCCTATTTTTTCTTTTAAGAATAGAGGAGCCTTTAATAAAATTGTTAACTTGTCTGAGGATAAAAAATCTCGTGGAATAATAGCAGCATCAGCAGGAAATCATGCCCAAGGTGTAGCCTTAGCTTGCAGGAAGTTAAAAATAAAATGTACTATTGTGATGCCGGTAACTGCACCAGAAAATAAATTAAATGCAGTAAAAAGGCTTGGAGCAAAAATAATTTTGCATGGCGAAAATTTAGGAGATGCTCTCGCTCATACAGATAAGATTAATAAAAAACATAAATATACCTTTGTACATCCTTTTGATGATCCATTTACTATAGCAGGGCAAGGAACAGTAGGACGGGAAATACTTGAGGATGAAATTGACTACGATGCTGTCTTCGTCCCAGTTGGCGGAGGAGGCCTTTTGGCTGGCATATCAGCTTGGATAAGACAAAATAAAAAGAAAATTAAAATAATTGGTGTTGAAGTAAATGATTCGGCTTGTCTTACAGAAGCATTAATTCAAAATAAAAGAGTTTATCTAAAAAGGGTTGGATTATTTGCAGACGGAGTTGCTGTTTCCCAAGTAGGGAAAAACAATCTTGATGTCATCAAAGAATGCGTTGATGAGGTAATGACTGTAAATATTGATGAAGTCTGCGCTGCTGTAAAAGATATCTTTGAAGATACCAGAGTATTGTCTGAGCCATCAGGAGCTGTTGCTTTAGCAGGTCTAAAAAGTTACTCAAAAAGAATGAAGAATAAGAATTTACTTGCAGTGAGTTCAGGTGCAAATGTTAATTTTCAAAAACTTGGATTTATTGTTGAAAGATCTGAAATTGGAGAAAACCGCGAAAAAATTCTCAGCATTAAAATTCCAGAAGAACCTGGAAGTTTTTTAAAGCTTGCAAAGGCTATTGGGAAATTACCAGTCACCGAATTTAATTATAGAAAGTCAGATAATAAAGATGCGTATGTATTAGTAGGAATAAGAACTCAATCTGAAAATAGCTTTGAGAAGTTGAAGGCAAAACTAAAAAAACTTAAATATAAATTTAGTGATTACACCTCTAATGAAATTTCAAATGATCATTTAAGACATATGGTTGGTGGCAGAGGAGGTCAATCAAATATATCTGAAAAAAATGAAAGAATTTTTAACGGAGAATTTCCAGAAAAGCCAGGAGCATTATTAGAGTTCTTAGAGAGTTTTGGAAATCATTGGAATATTTCACTATTCCACTATAGAAATATTGGATCTGCGTATGGAAATATCCTTATAGGAATTGAAGATACACACAAAAACAAGTCCGCACTTTTAAAACATTTACATAAATGTGGAACAGCCTTTAAAGAAGAGAGCAATAATAAGGCTTATTTAGATTTCTTGAAGTAAGTTTAATATTTAAGCCTAAATTTAATAGAAAATATTTCATTGTCTGGATCTTTCCAAGGATCTTTAAAGATTTTAGAAGTCTCTCTAGTTATATTATCTTCAAAGACACTTCCTCCTTTTGTATATACCAGATATATGTAGGATAGAGGAGCAATCTCATACTTATATCTTACTTGGAATGATGTAATTCCTTCAGAAAATGGACTAACTTCTTTATTATTGTTTTTAAGGTAACCATTCTGATCAACAATTAAACTTCTTGGATTTTTTGCTTGTAACGCTACAAATTGACTCTTTAGTCTTATCTCATGCTTTGAACCCCTATACCAATTCATATTAATAGAAATAATTTTTTGAGATAAATCATAAACAGCAAGATCATTGTTTTCTATCCAATTTAACCACTCTTTCTCGTTTCTTATTCTCGTTGAAAATCCTACTTTAAAATCATCCACTGGATAAAAAGATCCACCTATCTTTGCATACCTTCTTTTATATCCGTTGGAATCAAATGACTCATATTTATCGGCATCCTCATATCCGATCCTCCAATCATACTCCCAGATTCCAAAACTCGGTGATTCATAATCTAAGTTAAAGCTGAAACTTCCAGTATTTTTTACAAAAGGAAAATCAATATTCTTTCTTGTAATAGTTGTATCTTTTCCAGAAGTTTTTAAATCCCATGTAAACTGAAATTTTGAGGCATTTAGGAAAGTAAATTCATTCTTTTGCCCAATAGTAAATGGATTTGAATTTCCTGAAGTATCTGAGTCGTAATTAAAATCTATTCCTAGTTCCAGCTCCTTAATTTCTTTACGCTTTTTAAAGTCAATTAATGTGATATTAGATCCTAGACCTATGTGAAACCAATCATTTTTTCTGAGATAACCAAAATCGTTTAACATTAGACTATCATCAAAATAGAGTAGACTACCTGATCTACTCGATAACTGTGTTGGCTTATAATTAAATTGTGATCTAAAGCCAAATCCAGACTCACCCTCTCTTTCAGATGAAATTAAATCGTTATAGGTAGTTAGCTTGTTAGATTTTACATTCGCAAAATCTATTACATTAACTGTAGCACTTTCATTTAGAAAATTATTTTCAACATGTGTTAAAAAGTAACCAAAAAACTCCAAAATCTGTATTATTATTTTTTTGAGTATATCTAAGAGCGTAGTCAATATCGGTGTAATTTTTTCTTGAATCAACGCAGTCATCTTCATTTAATGATGATGAACACAAATAGCTACTTCTTGCACCAATTCTTCTAGTATTAATAATTCTATATCTATCGTAATGATTTAAATCAAACAAAGATTGATTTTCATTAAAAAAAGCGCGTTTTTCAGAATAGAAAGTTTCTTGTGCAGAAAAATTAACAATAACTTCGTCACTCTCTGCCTGACCAAAGTCTGGATTGATTGTAAGATTAATTTGTTTCCCTGTGCCAGTATTTAAAAATATTTCTGCTCCAATCTTATCTTCATTAAAGCTTGTGACTGAGTTATGAGTTTTTGCAATAAATGGAAAAAAATTGATCTTTCTTTTAGAAAAATTGTTTACCTCTATTGTTCTTAGATTTGAAAGAAAATTTGTTCTAAACCCACTTGTCTTTGTATCATTTAGCCATAACTTTTCTTTTGCTAGATACCTATAAGTTGTAACATTAATTTTTCTTTTATTATTTGTCTCAGGCTTCATCAGAACAACATTCCAAGGTATTAAAAATTCTGAGACCCAGAAACCATCATGTTTTTTTGTTTGTGCTTCCCAATCCCCATCCCAATCAAATTCGGGAAAACCACCCAAAGGTCTAATGCCATCTCTTTGAATATTTGCTAGGGTAACAATGAACATATAAGCTTTTGCTCCATCACTGTCAAAATCAATACCAACACCGTTTTGTTCAGCATTCGCATTCCATTCATCTCGTAAAGATTTATTTGAAATCATTGAAGAATTTTCTTGATAATTGATAAAACCCACATATATTCCCTCTTCATTCGAAAATATTTTTGCAGTTGTTTTTACTTTTGCTGGATTGAGAGTAAAAGGGACAACTTCATAATACTCATCTATTACGAATGCACTTTCCCACTCTGGTTCATCTAAATTCCCATCAAGAATAATTGTCTTACCAGATATAAGTGGAATCCAGAAAATTAGAATATATTTAGCGATTGTTCTCATGTTTCGGCGGACATTTTATAGCTCAGTCATATGAAAGTACACGCGATTCTGTAATAACTAGATCATATTTAATATCATGACTCTCGCCAAAACGTTCTTCTAAGATTTGATAGTCATATCCCAGTCCAACAAAAAGTGGCCTGCCTTTTTGAGACTTTAATTGTTCAAGTGTTTTATCAAAAAAACCACCACCATATCCTAGCCTATGCCCATTCTTATCTATTCCAACAAAAGGTATGAACATAGTGTTAAGAACTTTAGGATTAATATAGTCTTCATTCATTAGTTCATCTATACCATATTTATTTTTTTTTAAGGTCTCACCCTCTTTGAATAAATTGAACTTCAATTCATTTTCAGAAACTATTCGAGGCATATATATATTATTGGAGTATTTTAATAACTCATCGATTATTAGATTTGTAGGTATTTCGTTTTTATATTGAAAATAGAGAAGGGTATTCTTAGAAGATTCGATATCTATTTCTTTTAATACATTTTTTTGAATCTGAGAATTTAACTCTTCGATATCATTCTGACAAAAAAGTTGCCCCTGCTTAAGTAGTGATTTTCTAATTTTATTTTTCACCATAATAATTGCAGAGGCTAGCAAACCAGATCACCGCTATGTGCTATACCTGAACCGAAAGTTCAGGTGGTGAACATCTTGTCAAATCAGGCTTCCCTTAATGGTAATGCTCAACAATGACAGTGGAAAATCACCTATTTAATAGTATCGGTTCAAATTTATTAACACATTGGCTAATGAACCAGAATGTTATAAGAGTATAGTTTAGATGGGATTTAAGTTAAAGATTATTTTTGAAGTACTTTCTCTATTTTTTTAATAAGTTTAGAGTAATCAACACTTTCTTTTTTAGTAGATTTAGAATCATCATTTAGGAGCTTATTAGAAAGAGTTAATCCTGCAATTATCAGAGCGTTATTTTTGTCACTTATATTATCTAACTCCTCATTTAATAAGGCGGCCGCTTTTATTAAATTATCTTTTTCTTTAGGTGGACATGCGATGGTTAAATCTCTTCCAAATATTCTTAGAGCTACGGTTTCAACTTTACTCATTAGTGGCCTTCTTTAAATCTCTTTCCAAACGAGATATTTCTTTTCTGTGAAGAACTTTATCTTTTTTCCATTCCCTTTCTCTTTTTACGTATGAATCAATAATTCCTTTTTGCTCTTCAAACCTTTTAATTAAAAGATCAATCCTCTTTTCTAAATCTTTTGAACTTAACTCATTGTTTTTAGGCATTTTTATAGTTTAATTCTACTTTAATGAATTGGAAAGTTACTTTAAATAAGTAAAATACACACATGGATAATGCAATTTACAAAAGCAGAAGAATCAATCTATCAGAAACACTACCTAAGAATTCGGTTTTATTGATTCCCGGTGCCAATACTCAGTATAGAAATGCTGATTCAGCATATGCGTTCAGACAGGATAGTAATTTTTATTATTTATCCGGATTTTGTGAGCCTGATTCTTTGATGGCCATAATTAATAACGATGATGGAATAAATTCTGTAATTTTTGTACCTCCTAAAGATAAATTAAAAGAAATTTGGGATGGCCACAGGTCAGGCCCAATAGGAGCTGTAAAAGAATTTTTATTTGATAAGGCATACGATAATTCTGAAATAGATAATATGATGCCTGAAATTCTTTTTGGATGTGATCAAGTTTTATATCCTATTGGCAAAAAAAATGGCTTTGATCAAAAAGTAATAGATTGGACTACTGAAGCAAGCTCTAAAGATAGACACAGTAAATCTATTAATATTTTGGATGCGTCGTCCACGATAGGGAATGCTCGATTAATAAAAGATGATCACGAAATTAGTCTTATTAAGAAAGCCTGTGATATTTCAGCAGAAGCTCATATTGAGGCAATGAAAAATGTAAAAAATGCAGAGTCTGAACAAAGCATTGAAAGCTTGTATGTTTACGAATTTTCAAAAAGAGGTGGAAGATTCCCAGCCTATACTCCAATTGTTGCTGGTGGTGAAAATGCCTGTGTTCTTCATTATATAGAGAACAATAAGAAACTTAATAAAAATGAACTTCTTTTGGTTGATGCTGGTTGTGAATATGAGATGTATGCTTCTGATATTACAAGAACTTACCCAATTAGCGGAAAATTTTCAAAGGAACAACTTGAGATATACAAAATAGTTCTTGATGCAATGAATGCTGCAATTGATAAGGTGAAAGACGGCAACAATATTATGGAGCCCCAACAAATTTCTGAAAAAATAATTACAAACGGTTTAGTGGAGCTTGGTTTATTGCATGGTGATCCTGAAGACCTGCATAAAAAAGGGGCTTTTAAGGACTTCTATATGCATAAAATAGGTCACTGGCTAGGCCTTGATGTCCATGATGCTGGAGATTATATGGAAGGAGATGACTTTATGAAGTTTAAACCAGGCATGATAACTACTATCGAACCTGGCATTTATATTAGTCGTTCAATGGATGTAGATGACAAATGGAAAGGTATTGGAATAAGAATAGAAGATGATATTTTGGTAACAAAAGATGGAAATGAAAACCTAACCAAGAAAGTTCCATCTGATCCTGTTGAGATTGAATCATTAATGTCTTAATACTGTGAATCCGGTAGTTACAATATCTGGTGGTGGAATAATCGGAAACTATATTTCATCTAGACTCAGTAAAAATAACATAGAATCGTTAATAATTGAGAGGTCAAAAAGTCAAAATGTTATTAACGAAAACATAAGAACATTAACTCTTAATTCATTTTCGAAAAAACTTTTAGATGATTTAGGCATAAAAGTTCCTTTCGCTCCAATAAAAGAAATAAGTGTATTTGATGGTGATGGATCTGGAAGTATTCATTTCTCTTCAAAAGAAATAAATGAAGAAAATCTATCTTATGTAGTTTTTTTTAATGACCTTCAAGAAAAGCTGCAAGACCACAGAGACCACCAAGTTTTTTTTGAAAATCAAATCGAGGAGATCTTTCAAGATAATGAAAACAATTGTTCAGAATTAAAACTATCAAATCAAGAAAAAATTAAAACAAAGTTTATTGCAGGCTGTGATGGAAGAAATTCAAATGTAGCCAAGATAGCAAAATTAAATGAGAAAAAATCTAGCTATAATCAAACAGCGATAACATTTACAGCAAGTTGTGAAATTAAAGATGAATATCTAGCTCATCAATTATTCTCAGATAAAGGAATTTTTGCAATTATGCCTTTGCCTGAAAATGATGATAAATCCACACATACTATTGTTTGGTCTGTGGATAATGAAAATCTTCGTGATATTGAAATTAAAGATTATGTTAAAAACAACATTTCTTATTTTGAACAAAAGCTCTCAACAAAAATTGATATTAATTCATCAATATTAACCTTTAAGCTTTTTAGTCATCATTTTGAAAACTATATTTCAGGGCATGTTGTTCTTGTTGGTGATGCAGCTCATTCCATACACCCATTAGCAGGGCAAGGTATAAATTTAGGATTTGCAGATGCAGACGCTCTATGTGAAGAAATAATAAGTTCATATGAAAAATCTATGCATATTGATCAAGCTTTAACGCTTAAAAGATATGAAATTAGAAGAAAAAATATGAATCTACTTATGCTGAAATCTATGGATTTTTTTGTAAATCTTTTTGGTTCAAAAAATTTATATATAAAGCTACTTAGAAATTTTGGACTGTCTGGAGTAAATAAAGCACAGTTTTTAAAAAAGTTTTTTATTAATCATGCTGCTGGAAAGAATAAGCTATAATTTATTTGGCACACCTAAAAGTAACTCAAATCAAATGAGGTATAAAATGAAGAAAATTTCGATATTACTTTCTGTGCTTATACTTATTTCATGCGCAAATGAAAATGAAATAGATGAACTCACAATTTACACATCTAGACAACCACAACTATTAGAACCAATCATTGAGGACTTCTATGATGATACAGGCATCAAAGTGAATTTATTATCAGGAAATGCTCAAGAGCTTATGGAAAGAATTGATATTGAAGGCAATGATTCAATGGCAGATATTTTTATGACAGTTGATGCAGGAGTCTTATGGCAAGCAGCCGAAAGAGATATTTTCTTCAAAGTTGACTCAGAAATATTAGAGAGAAATGTACCTTCATATCTTAAAGATCCTGAAAATAAATGGTTTGGCCTTTCAAAAAGAGCAAGAACAATTGTATTCTCAAGTGATCAATTTGCATCAGATGATTTTTCTACATATGAAGATTTAGCTGACCCTAAGTGGAAGGGAAAACTATGTTTAAGAACGTCAAAAAAAGTCTACAACAGATCTCTTATAGCAAGCATGATTGATGAATATGGTTTCGATCAAGCAAAAGAAGTTGTATCTGGTTGGATTTCAAACTTAGCAACTGAAGTTTTTTCAAACGATACAAATGCTTTGAAAGCTGTATCAAGTGGACAATGTGGGATGACTATTGTGAATACATATTATTTAGCAAGACTGTTGGATGATCCGCAATACGATAATTTGAATCTATTTTGGGCAAATCAGAATGACAGAGGAGTGCATGTAAATATATCTGGAGCCGGGATTGTTAAAACTTCAAAAAACAAGGAAAACGCTATTTCTCTTTTAGAGTATCTTTCATCTGATAGAGCCCAAAATTTTTATGCTTCAGCAAATAAAGAATACCCAGTATTGATTGGAGCTAAAGTGCATGAGTCTATTCAGGAATGGGGAGATTTCAATGAAGATAATATTAATGTCAGTAAATTAGGTTCTTTGCAGAAACAAGCTGTTTTATTAGCTCAAGAAGTTGGATATAAATGATATCTAATTAGACTTTTTCGCCGCGGGCTCTTATTTCTTTAAGAACTTGGCTTATACCTTTTTTATCGATAATTCGCATACCTTTGGCAGATACTTTTAGATTTACAAATCTATTTTCAGATTCAACCCAAAATTTATGCGAATGTAGATTAGGAAAGAACTTTCTTTTAGTTCTATTATTAGCGTGAGAAACATTATTTCCTGTCTGAGGAATCTTTCCTGTTACTTGGCATTTTTTACTCATAGAAACGCGATTTTATAGAACAGAAGCCGACATATCAATACTATAATGAATTAAATATGAAAGAAATATATGTACTTAGACACGCTAAATCTTCATGGGACAATTCAAATCTTAGCGATTTTGAAAGACCTCTTGCAGATAGAGGCATTAGTGATGCAAAGAAGATGTCTAAATTTTTAAAAGATATGGATTTAAAGATAGATAAGGTTTTATGTTCAAATGCTTTAAGAGCAAAAGAAACATTTGACTTAACTGCTGATGGTTTTAATTTTGAAATTGATAAAGCAACCTATACAGACAGACTATATTTTGGTGATACAACTAATATTATTGAGGGCTTGAAAGAGCTAGATGAAAGCTTAAAAAATATTTTAATAGTTGGACATAATCCTACGCTTCATTATTTAGTAGAATTATTAACTAATAAACCAATTGAGAGATTTACAACATGTAATTTAGCAATAATTTCTCATGATGGTGAATGGATTTCATTAAGCTCACAACAATGTAGACTAAGATCATTAATTAAACCAAAGGAACTTAGAAATTGAAAAAGGTTAAAGTCAAAATATTGAATAAACTTATTGGCAATGAAATACCTATACCCAAATACGAGACTAAAGGTTCTGCAGGCTTAGATCTTAGAGCATGCATAAAAGATAAATTAATACTGAAACCAGGAAAAACTGAAATGATTCCAATGGGATTTGCAATGCATCTTGAGGATGAGAAATTAGCAGCTCTGGTTGTTCCAAGATCAGGCCTTGGTTCAAAACATGGGATAGTGCTTGGTAATTTAGTTGGATTGATAGACTCTGATTATCAAGGTGAATTAATGGTTCCTGCATGGAATAGATCAAATAACGAATTTGTAATTAATTCTGGCGATCGAATTGCTCAAATGATAATAGTGCCAATAGTTCAAGCAAATTTTGAAATAGTTGAAGATTTCGAAAAATCAGAAAGGGGTACTAAAGGTTTTGGCAGTTCAGGTATAGACTAAATTTATTTCTTCTTACCAAATCTTTCTTCGAACTTTTGAACTCTTCCACCGGTATCAATAATCTTTTGTTTACCAGTATAAAAAGGATGTGAGGCGGAAGAAACCTCAACGGTGTAGTATGGATACTCCTTTCCTTCCCATTCCTTTGTTTTATCTGTTTTCAGAGTAGAGCGAAGTAAAAAATATTCATCCACACTAATATCATGGAATAGAACTTCGCGGTATTCGGGATGTATATCTTTTTTCATAATAAAATATATTTAGGATGAGAACTATATCAAAAATTAAATCCATTACAATTAAAAAATGAATATTTTTTACTATGATATTGCTGTTGGATTGCCATTAAGACAATGTTTTACCTATAAATCAAAAGAAGTAATCAAAAAAGGTAAAAGGGTAATAGTTCCGTTTGGAAGCAAGTCAATTGTTGGAATAGTTGTAAAGAAAATAGCTAAGATAATACTGAATATAAGTTAAATGAAAAAGACAAGAAATTAAAATTAACAAAAGAACAAAACATTAATCTATCTAAACTTAATAAAGTTGAAAAATTTAGTCCTTCATTAATATACGGGGTTACAGGGTCTGGTAAAACAGAAATATATCTTCAACTGGCTGAAAAATTTATTCTTCAAAATAAATCGATTTTGATTCTAGTACCAGAAATTAATCTGATACCACAATTAGAAAAAAGATTTAAGGATCGTTTTAATGGTGATATTGGCGTATATCATTCCAGACAAACTCCAAACCAAAGGTTAAAGATTTGGCTGCGATCTAAATTTGGCGGAATAAGAATTGTTATTGGAACAAGATCATCAGTTTTGATGCCGTTAAAAAATTTAGGAGCAATCATTATTGATGAGGAGCATGATCAGTCATATAAGCAAGCTGAAGGTTTTAAGTTTTCAGGAAGAGATTTGGCTATAAAAAGAGCTCAGATAGAAAATATACCGGTTTTTTTAGGTTCTGCTACACCATCTCTGCAAACCCTTAAGCTTGTAAAAGAGAAAAAGTTCAAAAAGTTTGATTTATTGAGAAGAGTAGATGGCAAAAAGCCACCAAAATTAATTCCTTTGGATATTAGTGACTCTCCTCTACTTGGAGGAATTGCTATTCAAACTATGAGTATCATTGAAGCAGCAATCAATAAAGGAGAGCAAGTATTAATTTTTCTAAATAGAAGAGGTTTTGCTCCATTATATGAATGTGATAATTGTGGCTGGGTTGCAAAATGTTCATCATGCGAATCAAATTTAGTCTTTCATAAGTCAAAAAACAGACTAATTTGTCATCAATGTGAATCCGTTTATGGAGTAAATAAAACATGTCCAGATTGCCATTCAAATGAAATAAACACTCTTGGAACCGGCACAGAAAGAGTTGAAGAGGTGCTTAGAAGCACATTTAAAAAAGTACCAATCATTAGAATGGATTATGATTCGACAAGACTTAAGGGATCAATTGAAGCAATTTATGAAAAGGCTAACACAAGCAAAGAAGCAATATTGGTGGGAACACAAATGTTATCTAAAGGGCATGACTTTCCTAAAGTAACGCTATGCGTAATTCTTAATGCTGATGGAGGTTTACTAAGCCCAGAAATAAATGCAATTGAAAAAATCTCACAACAATTAATTCAGGTTTCTGGTAGAGCAGGTAGAAATAATAATCTTGCAAAAGTAATCATTCAAACTAGATATCCTAATGATGAAAATCTTAAACAAATTAAAACTGGAGACTATAGGCTGGTTTCTGAGCAATGCCTTAAAACAAACAAGGCTTTGAATATGCCTCCATACTCAACAGTTGCAATATTAAGAGCGACTTCACCCAGTCCAGAAAGCTGCTACAAATTTTTAGATAAAGCAAACAATCTCTTAAATGATAAGAAAAATATTAATGTTACTGGACCACTTCCATCGATACCCTTAAAGATTAAAGGGAATACAAGAAATCATCTGATTATCAAGTCTGACACAAGAACTTATTTAAACAGAGTGCTTAATTATCTTACTTATGAAATTCAAACTTGGACTGAAACAAAGAAAGTTAAATGGTCTTATGATATTGATCCATATGACATGTCTTAGGTGTCTATATTTCTATTCTAATAATTTGGCCAGGAAATATAGATTTATTTTCTAAATTATTAGTTTTGTTTATAGAATCAACTGTCACTCCAAATCTAATAGCAATCTCTGATAAAACATCACCTTTTTGAATTGTATAAATCAAAAAATCAGTTTCTGAAGTTATTAAAGTTCCTTCTATAGGGTTTTCAATAAAAAAGTTATTTACTCCTAAAAATATTGATCTTGCTATCATTCTTCTGCCTGGCTTACCTTTAAGCCTCTCTGCATCATCTGGATTTGTAAGAAATCCTGATTCGACTAACACAGATGGAATATCAACTGATTTTAAAACCCTGAAATCTGCAAATTCAACGTCCTTTTTATGTATCTTAGTAAATGGATCTCTCTTAAGCTGCTCAAGAATTTTTGCTCCAAGAAGTTTGCTTTCTTTAACTTTATTCAAGTAAATCTCTGGATAAATTTCTCTTGCTAAGTCTTCATTAAAATCGAAGGGTTTTAAATTCTTTATGTCGGCTTGAATTTGTTGCCTCTTTTTTTCAGATAAATTTTTTGCAACTGAGCTTGAGGCTTCTTCAGACCAGATAAAAACTGAGGCGCCTTTAACAGATTCAAGTCTAAATCCATCCGCGTGAATTGAAACAAATATGTCTGCTCCATATCTTCTCGCTCTTTGATATCTATCATTAAGACTAACGGTTTCATCACCTTTTCTAATCATTACAGGTTTATATCCTTCAGTATCTCTTAAGGATCTTTCTAATTCTTTTGATATAAGCAAGGTTACATCTTTCTCAAGAATGTTATTAGTTCCAACAGCACCAGGATATTTACCACCATGTCCAGCATCAATAGCTACAACAATATCTCTTATGTTATTTTTTAACTCCTTATCTTTTTTAATATTAACTTTTAATAATATTCCTTCATCTGTTTTCTCTTGAGTTGGCTTACTCCAATTAACATATTCATATAAATCAATAACTATTCTTGTTAAGTCCTCTTTTGAAGAAGCCCTTACTAGCTTAATAGGGTAGTTATACTTTTCCTCAACACCCGACTTTAAATCACTTTGGTATACGTCTATTACAATTCTTGAGGGATCTACAAGAGAATAAGATTTTATAAAAGACACCTTGTCTAAAAGAAAGGATATTTCAAAGGATTGATCATCGGAATCTTTTATTTCATTAAATGAAATTTCATTTGAGTTTACAAGTGAAGAAAGAAGAAATAAAAAAGATAAAATTTTATTCATAATGCTTTATTAAACTTGAAAATAATTTGTCATTATCATTAATCGATACTTTTCTACCATCATCGAAATGCTCAAAAGATATTTTTAAGTCAAAATTTCTTTTTACAGCAAGCTTCTGTGGCCATTCAATAATTATAATTTTTTTTAAGTGAGTTTTTCTATCTAAATCGAAAATATGAATGTCTTCTGGTTCGTCAGTTCTATACAAGTCAATATGTAAGAAAATCACATCTCCAAGGTCATATTCTTCACATAAGGTATAAGTTGGGCTTTTTACCAAGCCGCTCCATCCTGAATTAGATATTATTGATCTGGTTAAAAATGTCTTTCCAGCACCAAGATCACCTTCAAGATGAATCTCAATTGTAGATTTATTAATTTCTTTCAGTTTCTCTGATATTAGTGCACCAAGCTTATTGGTTGACTCATCATTTTCTAAGTAAATTTTATTCATTTATTAAGTAAATCTCTTATGGTTGGTATCAATGATGATGCATTTAAGCCAATTTCACCTGTTTTATTTCTAAATTCTTCTCCTGCTCTAGCATGAACAGCAACAGAAATTTTGCAAGCATCAATAATATCAACTTTTTGGGCTATAAGGGCTGAGAGAACTCCAGCAAGAACGTCACCAGTGCCTCCGGAAGATAACTCTGGACCACCTTCTGTACATATATATAATTCCTTGTCTCCATGAGAACAAATAATTGTCTCTTTACCTTTAAGAATTACAGAAGCTGAAAATTTATTTGATATTGATTTGCAAAACATCAATGTTCTCAGGTATAGAAAAACTTTTATCAATGCCATATGCCATTACTTCTGGATTTCTTTTTAGGCTTGCCTCTACATTTATTGGATGTGTACTTAGATGAACTAGTCCTGCACCAGAAAATAAACTTGCTTCAGATGATAATATTGCGGCACCTCCCATCCCCTCGGAACCTCCAACAATCATGACTTTTCCAAAATCACCTTTATGAGAGTTACTAGATCTTTCTGGAATACTTTTCTCAAGTGAATCGAAGTTGAATTCTTTTATCATTTAGTTAATTTCTATTATCCCTAATCTGTCAGAATGGAATGACCCTAAAAAAACTTCATCCTCTATTGGAACAGCAACGGTGGGAAGACCAAAAACAGTTTTGGAAAATGAATATTCATTTTTTATTTCTAAATCATTTTTATCTAATCGATAAATAGAAAATGGTAGGGAACAACTTTTTTTAAACTGACAATCTCCAACATCATTTGGTTGAAAATCTAATGAGGTAATCCAAATGTCATTACCATCTATATAAGGATTATCTGGTGCTTCAATAAACTTCTTATCTAATTTTTTATTAAGGGAGAGATCAAATTTTGTTATCGAATCACCTTGGTTATAGTTTATATAAATAATATTGGAGTCTTCATCCAAAGCAATACCATTAGGACCGCTTCCATCGGAGCCATCTATTTTTTCGAATCTATTTTCTATCCACTCAACAAGAAATCCTGTATCAGATTTTATTATTGAAACGAAAAGCCATTCGTTTAGGGTTATTTCCCTATCGTACATATGAGAAGCATAGAGGCCTCCATTTTTTGTTAAACTAATGTCGTTAAAATAAAACTCATATGGCACATCTATACACCCCCTCCAAACCATATCCCATGAATTTTCCTTTTTTACCATCTCAAACATTTCTATAGTTTCACCTGGATAATGGTTAATGACTCCAAGTTGATAACGTCCGTCATTTCTTTTTATTAAATCAATTCCGTGAGGACCATACTTTTTATTGATTGTTCTAGAACATTTAGGATCGCCCCAAATGTTTTCTTCAATTGTTATATTTGGAATGACTCTAGTTTTTGTTTCTAAATCTAATAAAGCAAAGTAACCTGATTTTTGCTCCTCATATGGACCAATGCCTCCAAATTCTGACATAAACAGAAATTTTTTATCAGGCGTTATCACTATATCCTCAGGATTTTTAAAATTACAGATCACTTCTAATTTGTTATCAGAACTACAATTACTTATATCTTTTTGAGGTCCAACATAGTCAGAGGAAACAGTATAAAATGCCAATGCAAAAAACATCATTGAAATAGCGCTCATAAATTTAAAGTAATGGTGGAAGACAAAAGGTAGAGCTTTTTTTATTTGATTAAAAAAGAATAAGACAGCTAAGCCTCTTATGATAATTAATATTCCCACAGACAAAGTTACAATTTTCCATACTCTTTCATACCAATACTGATCAGTTAATGGAACGTAAACACATATCAAGCCAATTATTATTGTTATACCTGCAATGGTATTAATGTAATTACTTGAAGTAATTTTATCTTTTAGAAATTCAGTAAATGGTTTAATCAAAACCAAAATACCTAAAAAAATAAAGAAGAAGAAATAGAAGTAGTTCATATTTAAAATAAACGATTTTTAATTATATCAACTATTTCCAAGGGTTTATCGAGTGGGACGTGATGAGCTGCGCCAGGAATTTCTTCAAATTCCATGATATCTGAATACATATTTTTAATATTGCCAAGAATATTTCCTGACATCAATAAACTATTTGCACCATGAATAAATAGAGCAGGGCATCCGAATGAAAATTGATAACCAAATAATCTTTCCAAGCTATTAAACATAGAATCATCAAACTTCCATCGCCATCCTTCATCAGTTTTTCGAACAGAATGTTCTGCTATATATCTTACAAACCAA
>LUMT01000724.1_pt1 | contig 16089 bp, 28 predicted proteins | sample 729741 | NCBI WGS metagenome assembly LUMT01 (sample SAMN03860299, study PRJNA289734) | marine metagenome | biome: seawater column; feature: ocean; material: water; isolation source: Red Sea water column Station 192 - depth 50m | place: Saudi Arabia: Red Sea | collected 2011-10-15 | depth 50 m
ATCTAAAACTGTTAGAGGCTCACGTTTATTTATTGCGTATTATATTGATAACGTAAGATTGATTGATAATTTTTAGAGAAAGTAAGCCCCAACACCTAAAAATGATACAAAACCTATAACATCAGTTATGGTTGTAACAAAAACACTAGATGCAATTGCAGGATCAATATTCATTTTTTTTAAAGTAAAAGGAACAAGAATACCAAACAGTCCAGCTATAATCATCGTAAGCACCATTGATATTGAAATAATTATTGAAAGAATACTATCTTGAAACCAAATTTGAACTATTAAAGCACTTATAGCAGCAAATATAATTCCATTTAGTATACCAATTGAAAATTCTTTAAAAACATTTGATGAAAAATTATTTTGAGTTAAGTCATTTGTTGCAATTGTTCTGACTGTGACAGCCAATGTTTGCATTCCTGCATTACCACCCATAGACGCAACTATTGGCATCAGGAATGCGAGAACAACCATTTGCTCAATAGTTGCTCCAAACAGACTAATACACCAGGTTGCTAAAAAAGCTGTAAATAAATTCAGTAAAAGCCAGTTAAATCTTCTTTTAGTTTTTGTAACAACACCATCTGTAATTTCCTCATCACCTACACCTGCAAGTCTTAATGCATCTTCCTCAGCCTCTTCTTTTAAAACTGTAAGAACATCATCGTTCATTATCATTCCTACCAATTTATTATTTTTATCAACTACAGCTGCTGAGTTAAGATTATAATTTTCAAAAAGGTTAGCCACCTCTTCTTTATCCATATCTACAGGTACTAATAGTTGAGATTCAGACATAATGCTTGCCATCTTTGTGTCTCTTGGTGAAGTAAGCACTCTTGATGATGGAACTGTTCCAATAGGTTTAAATTCTTCATTAACAATAAAAATTTCCAAAAATTCTTCAGGCAGATCTTTATTTTCTCTTAAATAGTCAATTGTTTGACCTACAGACCAGTTGCTTGGTATAGCTGTAAACTCACGCTGCATAAGTCTAGCAGCAGTATCTTCAGGATAGCTTAAGCTTTCTAACAGAGCAAATCTGTCTTTAGGTGGTAATGAGCTTAATATAGTGTTCTTGTCTTCTTCAGGTACATTTTCTAAAATCGAAATAGCATCATCTGACTCTAGGTTGGTAAGAATAGTTACAATTGAATCTGAAGATAAATATTTAATTATTTCAGTTTGTATAGACTCATTTAATTCTACAAAAACCTCTGCATCAATATTAAAATTATTTAGTTTAATTAAACTTTCTCTATCGCTAATACTTAAATGTTCAATTATGTCAGCTGCATCAGCAGGGTGCATTTCATTGAATGAATCGTTAATAAATTTTGCATCATTGTCAGCTATTTTAGAGGTAACAACTCTCAAATATTCTTTATTGAATTCAAAATTTACTTTTTTATCTTTAGTTTTTTTAATTAAAGACATAAATGTACCTATAATTTAGTTGTGCACTATTAATACATAATTAAAATATTACAAATTTTAAATGGATATAGAGATCAAAAAGTCAATAAAACCGGTAAATTATTTTGAGGCAATTGATCTATTAGAGTCTAGATTAAAAAATATTACAGCTAATAAAGAAAAAGAATTAATTTGGATTTTAGAGCATCCTGAAATTTTTACTGCAGGTACATCGTATAAAGAAAATGAAATAATTGATAAGTCAATTGATCTATTAAAAACAAACAGAGGTGGAAAAATTACATATCATGGTCCAGGTCAATTAATTTGTTATTTTGTAATTGATCTAAGAGAAAAAAAAGACATTAGAAAATTTATTACAACTATTGAAAATACAATTATTCAAAGTTTAAAAAAATATAATATTGAAACCTTAGATAGTTTATATTTCGTATCTCCAAATATAGGATTACCAACTGCAAAAAGTTGTTTACGTAACTGATGTTTTCTTCCAGTTATTGGTTTTAACTCTAATAAAGATGCTTCAGAATTTTTATCTATTACTTTGAATATAGTTTTTGCTTTTTCTACTAACTTTTTATCACCATCATATCTTATTAAGTCATCATCCCAAACACCTGTGTTTTTATTAATTTCTCCTTGGCATATGGCAAGATAAGTTTTATGTACTTTTCTTAATCTGAATAATGATGTTAGTAGCTGCGCACTCTCTCTATTTTTTGCCATTATAAATACGCCAGATGTATCTTTGTCTAATCTATGAACAGAATAAGGTTTTGTTCCTTTAAAAATTTCACTCTTTGCAAAAATATCAACTAAGTTTTTTTTAGATTTTGTACCACCTTGTACTGATATTCCTGATGCTTTATTTAATACAACAAAATTATCATTATCATCAATAATTTGATCTTCGTTTGATTTTATTATTTCTTTAGTTGGTAAAAATTTTATTTTTTTTTGTTCTACTCTTTCTTTAAATTCAATATTAAATATATTTATCTGATCTCCTTTTTTTATTTTGTGAGAACTTTTAACTTTTTTTTTGTTAATTTTAATTTTTCCTGTCCTAAGATATTTTTCAATTAAACCTTGAGGTATTTTTCCAATATTTAATCTCATCCATCTATCAATACGCATATCATTACACGTTGAATCAACGATGTATGACTTGTTCATGACTTAGGATTTAAGCTGTAGCTTGTTTATTTTCTTCTGTTTTTGGAGCTTCTTTTGACGTATCTTTTTTCTTCTTATCTACTCTTTTGGCTTCAACATCTCTATCTACAAATTCTATAATTGCCATTGGAGCATTATCACCATATCTGAAACCCGCTTTAATAATTCTAGTATAGCCACCTTTTCTATTTGAATACCTTTTAGAAAGGGTTTTTTTTACTTTATTAGCTGATTTAATATCCTGCAGTTGAGACACAAGCATCTTAGTTGTTTGCAATGTATCTTTTTTACCTAAAGTAATAATTTTATCAGCTTGAGGTCTTAAAAACTTTGCTTTTGGCAATGTAGTTTTAATCTGTTCATATTTTATTAAAGAATTTAACATATTCTTTAACAGAGCTTTTCTATGCTCAGAAGTTCTATTTAACTTTTTGTTGGCTAAGCCGTGTCTCATTAAATTGCTTCCTCTAATTTTTTAGACATTTCTGCAATATTATCTGGTGGCCAGTTAGGTATTTCCATTCCTAAATACAGAGACATTCCAGTTAAAACTTCTTTAATCTCATTTAAAGATTTTCTTCCAAAATTTGGTGTTCTTAACATTTCACCCTCAGATTTTTGAACCAAATCACCAATATAAATTATGTTGTCATTTTTTAAGCAATTCATTGATCTAACTGATAGCTCTAATTCATCAACTTTTCTTAATAAATTCTTATTAAACTCAGGTTCAGATGAAACTTCTTTTACTGGAGCTTCAACTGGCTCATCAAAATTAACAAACATTTTCAACTGGTCTTGAAAAATCCTAGCAGAATACGCAACGGCATCTTCTGCAGAAATTGAACCGTTAGTCTCTACTTCCATTGTTAATTTATCATAATCAAGAGCCTTACCTTCTCTTGCTGTGCTAACAGAATAAGAAACTTTTTTTACAGGACTATACAAAGAGTCAATGGCAATTAAACCTAGTGGTGGCTCCTCTGGTTTATTTAGCTCAGCTGGAACATAACCTTTTCCAGTGTTTACATTCATTTCCATGTGAAAAGTAGTGTTTTCATCTAAGTTACAAATTACTAACTCAGGATTTAATATTTCTACATCCGTCACAGGAGCAATGTCTGAAGCTTTTATTTCACCCGGACCTTTTGCGTCTAAAACTAATTTTTTTGTACCTTCAGAATTACATTTTAAAGCTAGTGATTTAACATTTAATACTATGTCCGTTACATCTTCTCTTACACCTTTAATTGATGTAAATTCATGTAGAACACCATCTATTTGTATCGAAGTAACTGCAGCTCCTCTGATTGAAGAAAGCAAAATTCTTCTTAAAGAGTTTCCTAAAGTTAATCCGTAACCTTTTTCTAAAGGCTCAGCTATAATCTTAGCATGTGTTAAGTCATCACTAATTTGAACATCTAATTTAGATGGTTTAATCAAAGATTTCCAATTTTTAACATTAACGTTTTCTACTTCCATTAAACTCTCCTTTTTTTTGGTGGTCTAGTTCCGTTATGAGGCATCGGTGTTGTGTCTTTAATTGACAAAATTTTAAAACCTCTTGCTTGTAAAGCTCTTAATGCTGTTTCTCTTCCTGAACCAGGCCCTTTTACCTCAACAGATAAAGTTTTCATTCCATACTCTAATGCTTTTGATGCTGCGGAGTCCGCTGCTATTTGAGCTGCATAAGGTGTAGATTTTCTTGATCCTTTAAATCCTTTCTGTCCAGCAGATGCCCAGGATATTACATTTCCATTTGTATCAGCAATTGAAATTATTGTGTTATTAAATGTTGACTGCACATAAGCAATTCCATTTAAAATATTCTTTTTTATCTTTTTCTTTTTTGAATAGGAGCTCTTTGCACTTTTTTTAGAAGATTTTTCTACCTTCTGATCTTTATTGTCAGTTTTTTCTGTTTTTGCCATTATTATTTTTTAGTTGGTGTTAATTTCTTCCCTGCAATAGCGATTGCTTTTCCTTTTCTTGTTCTTGCATTACATCTTGTTCTTTGACCTCTTACAGGTAATTTTTTTCTATGTCTTGTTCCTCTATAACATGCAAGATCTATCAATCTTTTAATACTTAAAGAATAATCTCTTCTAAGATCTCCTTCGACTTTAAAATTTTGATCGATGTATTCTCTTATTTTTAAAATTTCGTCATCAGTTAATTCGTTCACTCTTTTGGCTCTTGGAATTTCTAGAGAAGAACAAATTTGTTGTGAGAATTTATCTCCAATTCCGTAAATATATGTTAGTCCGATGTGGACAATCAAAGTCAACGTCTTAAACATTTATAAAAGTGTCTATTTTCCTTGTTATTTCGTCTATTTCCAAGCTCCCATCAATTTCCTTAAATTTAGGATTCTCTGAGTAGTAATTGAGTACTGGCTCTGTTGTATTCATATATGTATCAAAACGTTTTAGTATAGTACTAGTTTCATCATCTGATCTATTTTCAATAATTTTTCTTTTCTCTAGTCTTTTTACCACTGTATCTTTATCAACTTTAAGATACAAAATTAAATCTATTTTTTGATTTGATGCCTCGAGTAAGATATCTAAATTTTTTGCTTGGCTCAAAGATCTAGGGTATCCATCAAATATTAATCTATTTTTTTTTTGAGGGTCAGAAACTAAATTTTCAATAAGCTTGTTTACTATTTCGTCACTTACAAATTTACCATTTTTCATGTCATTAGTTATTGTCTTACCAATATCTGAATTTTTATATATTTCTTCTCTTAAAAGTTCACCAGTTGAAATTTGAAAGGAATTTAATTTCTTTACCAAATATTTAGCTTGAGTACCTTTACCAGCACCAGGCGGTCCAAACAAAACTATATTCACTTACTTTCCAAATTTAGTTTTCTTAATTAATTGTTCGTATTGAGAGCTCATTAATCTTGTTTGAATTTGAGTTACAGTATCAATGGCTACAACAACAACAATTAAAATAGATGCACCACCCAAATAAAAAGGAATTGGGTAATTAGCTATTAAAAATTCTGGCATTAAACATACAAGTGTCAAATATAGAGCACCTATTGTAGTAAGTTTAGTTGAAATATTTTGAATATATAAAGCTGTACTTTCACCAGGTCTAATTCCTGGTACAAAGCCACCATATTTTCTTAAGTTTTCTGCTGTTTCAGTTGGATTAAATGTAATTGAAGTATAGAAAAATGTAAAAAATATTATACCAGATGCATATAGCAACATGTACAAAGGTTGACCTTGAGTAAAATAAGAACTTAAGTTTAAAAAAGTTTCATTGTTTGAAAAAGAAAAATTAGAAAAAGTAACTGGTAACAATAATAAAGCAGATGCAAAAATTGCAGGTATTACTCCTGCTTGATTAATTTTTAATGGCAGATGAGAAGACTCTCCGCCATACATTTTGTTTCCCATTTGTCTCTTAGGATAATTGATAAGAATTTTTCTTAACGCTCTCTCCATAAAAACAACAAATAAAATAGTTAATATTAAAAGAACAAAAATTGCTAAGATCATGAAAGTTGACACAGCACCTGTTCTACCTAGTTCAAAAGTTGTAACTAAGGCTCTAGGTATTTCGGCAACGATACCAGCAAAAATAATTAAAGAAATTCCATTTCCAATTCCCCTTTGAGTGATTTGTTCTCCTAACCACATAAGAAAAATAGTACCAGCAACAATGGTTGTCACTGTTGTAATTTTAAAAAATGCACCTGGATTAATTACTAAATCTGCAGAAGACTCTAAGCCTACTGATAAACCATAACCTTGGACTGTAGCGAGTAAAACTGTTCCATATCTTGTTATTTGAGTAATCTTTGCTCTACCGGTTTCTCCCTGAGCTTTTAAATTCTTAAAATAATCTGAAACCCCTGTTAACAACTGAACTATAATAGCAGATGATATGTATGGCATTATACCAAGAGCAAAAATTGCCATTCTACTTACGGCACCTCCAGCAAAAACATTAAACATACCAAGTAACCCTTTTTGATTACCATCCATCATGATTTTTAATTGTTCTGGGTCAATTCCTGGTAAAGGAACAAATGTACCAAATCTATATACCGCAAGAATTGCTATGGTGAAAATTATTCTATTTCTTAGATCATTTGTTGAAGATGATGCGCTCATTTAAACAAATTATTTTTTTAATTGAATAGATCCACCAATTTTTTCTAGTTTTTCTATTGCTGATTTTGATGCTAAGTCAGCCTCAATATTAATTTTATCTTTTAACTCTCCAGTACCTAATATTTTTAATTTTGTAGAGTTTTTATTAATTAATTTTAATTTTTTTAAAGATGATGAATTTAATACTTCATTAGGATTAATATTTTTTTTATCAATATAAGACTGAATTTTTTCTAAGTTTAAAATTGCAATGTTTTCTCTTGAAATTGGATTAAAGCCTCTTTTAGGTAATCTTCTGTATAAAGGCATTTGACCACCTTCAAAACTTTTTATTGCTACACCAGATCTAGATTTTTGACCTTTAACACCTCTACCAGATGTCTTACCTTTTCCAGAACCAATACCTCTTCCAACTCTTATTTTAGGTTTATTAATTTTCTGTCTTGTATTTAATGTAATCATTATCCTCTTTTTTCAATAATTTCTGATATTTTTTTATTTCTTATTGCTGAAATTTGTTTTGGTGAATTTTGTTTCATTAAAGCCTTCATAGTAGCTCTAATCACATTATGTGCATTAGATGTACCCATTGATTTAGCAACAATATCTTTTACACCCAATACCTCACATACTGCTCTTACTGGACCACCTGCAATAATACCTGTACCTTTTGATGCTGCTCTTAAGACTATTCTACCAGAACCATCTTTAGCTTTCACATCGTGGTGAATTGTTCTTCCTTCTCTCAAAGGTATATGTGTTAATTTTCTTCTAGCCATTTCATTGGCTTTTTTAATTGCATCTGGAACTTGTTTTGCTTTAGCGTGTGCTATTCCAATTTTTCCAGCTTGATTTCCTACTACTACAAGAGCTGAAAAACCAAATCTTCTTCCACCTTTTACAACTTTTGTAATTCTATTGATATGAACTAACTTTTCTAAAATATCGTCTGTTTTTTTGTCTTTGTTATTTTCCATAATTAAAATTCCATCCCATTTTCTCTCAGTGTGTCGGCAAAAGCTTTAATTCTACCATGATATTTATAAGATCCTCTATCAAAATAAATTTTTGTAATATTTTTTTCTTGAGCTTTTTTTGCTAGCTTTTGAGCAACTAATTTTGACAACTCTGTCTTGTTAACTTTATCAGATGATTTTAAATCTTTTTCAACTGATGAAGCAGATAACAAAGTTACTTTTTTTGTATCATCAATGATTTGAGCTGAAATATTTTTGGCAGATCTAGAAATACTTAATCTAAATCTATCTTTTGGAGCAACTTTTTTTACTTTATTGCTAACTCTAAATCTTTTTCTAATACTAGTGTTTAGTTTCATTATTTTTTCTTACCTTCTTTTTTAAGAACATATTGTCCTTGTTCTCTTATGCCTTTACCCTTATATGGCTCAATTTTTCTAAATGTTTTAATTTTTGATGCAACTTCACCAACTAATTGTTTATCAGATCCAGTAATCTTAAGTGTAGTTTGTTTTTCTACAGCAATCTTAATTCCCTCTGGGATATCAAAATCTATATCGTGACTGTAACCTAATTGTAAGTTTAACTGATTACCTTTCAATGCTGCTCTATATCCAACACCTACCAGTTCTAACACTTTTTCATAGCCTGTACTTGAGCCGATTACAGCATTATTAATTAAACTTCTATTCATACCCCATAGTCGTTTAGAATTTTGGTCAATTTTTTTTGGTTTAATTGAAATCTCTTTTCCTTCTTTGATATCCAAATTAAACATATCTAAATCAATATTTATTGATTTCTTTCCCAATGGTCCTTCTATGTTTATAATGTTACCGGCTAAAGCAACTTTAACTTTTTCAGGAATCGATATATTTATTTTTCCAATTTTAGACATTAAAATACCTTACAAATAATTTCACCACCAACACGTTGTTTTCTAGCGTCAATATCAGTCATTACACCTTTTGGTGTAGAAACTATTGCAATTCCAAGACCGTTATTAATTTTAGGTAAACCTTCAGCACTAGAAAAAATTCTTCTTCCTGGTTTAGAAACTCTTTCAAATGCACTGATAACTGGGTTACCAGAATGATATTTAAGTTCTAAAGACAATGTTGGTTTTTTGTCTTCTGAACTAATTTTGAAATCTTTTATAAAACCTTCATTTTTAAGTATATCTGCAATTTTTGACTTGAAGTTAGAAGATGGCAGATCTACTTTTTTATGATTTCTTGCTTGAGCGTTTTTAACTCTAGCTATCATATCTCCTATTGGGTCACTTAAACTCATAATTTTCCTTCCTACCAGCTCGACTTAACTAAGCCAGGTATTTTTCCTTGTAATCCTAATTGTCTAAGAGCAATTCTTGAAATTTTTAATTTTCTATAAACACCATGTGGTCTACCTGTTATCTCACATCTATTCATCACTCTTGTTTTAGCTGAATTTCTTGGCAATTTTGATAATTTCTGCTGCGCCTTAAACCTTTCCTCTAATGGAAGTTTTTTATCCATTATTATTTTTTTCAAATTTTGTCTTTTCTTGAACATCTTGTCTGAAAGTTTAATTCTTTTTTTGTTTTTATTTACAGCACTAAGTTTAGCCATATTTAATTGTCTCCTTTTTTAATAAATGGGAAATTCATTTTTTCTAATAAGGCAAAGCTGTGTTCTTTATTCTTTGCTTTTATAACAATAATGATATCTAAACCTCTGACTTTATCAGCTCTATCAAAACTAACTTCAGGGAATATGATATGCTCCTTTATACCAAAAGTATAATTTCCAAAATTGTCAAAACCTTTTGGTGATAAACCTCTAAAATCTTTAATTCTTGGAAGAGCAATATTTACCAATCTATCTAAAAATTCATACATTTTGTTTTTTCTTAAAGTTACTTTTAAACCTGCATTTGATCCTTTTCTTGTCTTAAAGTTTGCTACAGATTTTTTAAATTTTGTAGTTACAGGTTTTTGCCCTGTTATCTTTGCCATATCCTCTTCACATGATTTTAAAATTTTAGAGTCTGAAGCATCTAAACCAAGACCCATATTCAAAACAATTTTCTCAATTCTTGGTGCCATATAAATATTTTTGAAACCAAATTGATCTTTTAAAGCTGGTTGTATTTCTTTGTTAAAAATTTCTTTTAATCTTGGTGTCATTATTTCTTAGCCTCTTTCTTCTTTTCTGCCTTTTCATCTATTAATTTTAAATTTGATAAATGAATAAAACTTTCTTTTGGAAAAATACCACCTTTTTTCTCTTTTGTTGTTTTAACGTGTTTTTTAACCATATTAATTTCTTTTACTTTGGCTCTATTGTTTGCTCTGTCGATTTCGATAACTTCACCTTCTTTTTTTTTATCTTTTCCAGTTAGCACTCTTACTTTTAAACCTTTTTTAATCATCTTATAAAACCTCCGGTGCTAGTGAAATTATTTTCATTTGCCCTCTGCTTCTTAACTCTCTAGTAACAGGGCCAAATATTCTAGTGCCAACCGGTTCACCTTTATCGTCAACTAATACTGCAGCATTGTTATCAAATCTTACTTTTGATCCATCATTTCTATGTATTCCTTTTTTAACTCTTACTACTACAGCTTTGTGAACAGTTCCTTTTTTTACTTTTCCCTTAGGGATAGCCTCTTTCACAGCAATTACAATTGTATCTCCAATGCTAGCATATCTTCGCTTAGATCCACCCAATACTTTAATGCATTCTATTTTTTTTGCACCAGTATTATCAGCTACTTGTAATTCTGTCTGTACACCAATCATTATTTATTGCTCTCCATAACTTGAAATTTTTTATTTTTTGAAAAAGGTTTGCTTTCAATAATCGATACTTTATCACCTGTTTTAAATGTATTGTTTTCATCATGAGCATTGTAATTTTTTCTAACTCTTATGACCTTTTTCAATACAGGGTGTGAGTATTTTCTCTCTACCATAACTGTAACTGTTTTGTTAGGTTTGTCGCTTATCACCACTCCTGTTAATATTTTTTTAGGCATTTGATTTTCCTTTTAAAATTGTTTTCAATCTTGCAATTGTTTTTCTTGTTTCTCCAATTTTTGCAGGATTAGTTATTTGAGAATTCATTTTTTGAAATCGAAAATTAAATAAGTCTTTTTTAAGCTTATCAATATTTTTGATAACTTCATCTTTGCTTAATTTTTTAATCTCTTGTTTTTTCATTTATGCAAATCTCTTTATTGTCTTTGTTTTTATTGGTAACTTTGCTGAAGCTTTATAAAGTGCCTCTTTGGCAATTTGTTCAGAAACACCATCAACTTCAAATAAAATTCTTCCAGGTTTTACTCTACAAGCAAAATATTCTGGTGATCCTTTTCCTTTACCCATTCTAACTTCTATTGGTTTTTTAGAAACTGGAATATTTGGAAAAACTCTTGTCCATACTCTTCCTTGTCTTTTCATATGTCTAGTTAAAGCAACCCTAGCAGCCTCAATTTGTTTTCCAGTTACTCTTTCAGGCTGTAATGCCTTCAAAGCATATGCTCCATAATTAATAGTACTTGCTCTAGTAGCATTACCATGAATTCTTCCTTTATGAGCTTTTCTCCATTTAGTTCTTACTGGCTGAAGCATTATTGTTTACCTTCCTTTGGAGTTACCTTGTTTGTTTCTTGGCTAAATTCTCTTGCAAAAACTTCACCCTTATAGATCCAAACCTTAATTCCAATAATTCCATATGTTGTAAGAGCTTCCGCTTCTGCATAATCTATATCTGCTCTTAAAGTGTGTGATGGTATACTACCATCTCTTAACCATTCAGTTCTAGCGATCTCATTACCACCTAATCTTCCACTTACTGAAACTTTAATCCCTTTTGCACCTAGTCTGATACATGATTGCATAGCTCTTTTCATGGCTCTTCTGTATGAAATTCTTTTTACTAACTGTTGTGCAATGTTTTCAGCAACTAAATATGCGTTTGTTTCGGGTTTTTTAACCTCTTTAATATTTAAGTTGACTTCATTTGTCGTAAATTTTGATAAGTTATTTTTAATTTTATCAATATCACTACCTTTTTTACCAATTACAAACCCAGGTCTAGATGTGTAAATAGTAACGTAACATTTGTTTGACGTTCTCTCTATCATCACCTTAGATACACCTGAATTAATTACATTTTTCTTGATGTATTCTCTTATTTTAAAATCTTCAATTAGATAGTTGCCAAAATCTTTTTTCTTAGCATACCAAACAGAGTCCCAACCTCTGTTTACACCTAATCTAAAACCTACAGGATTAACCTTTTGTCCCATGTTTCTCCATTTGTTTTGCCTCTGATAAAATTATAGTTACTGTTGACCAAGGTTTTAAAATTGGTGCTGCTCTACCTTTTGCTCTTGGTCTAAATCTTTTCATAACAATTTTTTTTCCACAATACGCCTCTTTGACAATTAAATTGTCAATATCATATTGAAAGTTATTTTCAGCGTTTGCAACAGCTGAGCTAATTGTCTTTCTAATATCTCTTGTTACTCTTTTTTCTGAAAACTGTAGGTCTCTAATAGCTACATCAACCTTTTTACCAACAATACTTTTTAAAATTGGATTAATCTTTCTTACGCTAGATCTAATTCCATTGTTTATAGACTTTACAGTCTTATCGTTGTTTTTATCAATTTTCTTTTTCTTGCCCATAATTATTTTTTCTCTGCTGGTTTAGCTTTCTTATCAGCTGGTGTGTGTCCAAAGAAAGTTCTTGTTGGTGCAAACTCTCCTAATTTATGACCAACCATATCCTCTGATACTGTTATTGGAATAAATTTCTTACCATTGTATATTTGAAAAGCTACTCCTACAAAATCTGGAAGAATAGTAGATTTTCTAGACCAAGTTTTAATTGGAATTTTCTTCGGATCATCTTTGTACTTGTCTACTTTTTTCATCAAGCTTTCTTCAACAAATGGTCCTTTCCATACAGCTCTAGCCATTACTTAGTATCCTTCCTTTTATTTCTTCTCTTCTTCTTCCTAACCATCTTGATCTACCAGCTTTTCCAATTTTAATATTTTTTTGATCAGGATTACTTAAAATTCCAATAGTAGCTAAAGCTCTAGAGTCTATTTTACGTACTTCACCTGACGCTAATTTAATTAAACTATAATTTCCATCTAATCCACTAATTGTAACTGAAGAACCAGCGGCTCTAGCTATTTTACCTCCACCACCTGGTTGAATTTCAACGTTATGAATATTGATACCAACTGGTATATCTTGTAACGGCATGCAATTTCCAATTTTAATTTCTTTTTTTGATCCACTCTCAATCTTATCTCCAACTTTAATTTTTTGAGGAGCTAAAAAATACGAATGTGTTCCATCTTCAAATTTAACCAACATTATGTAGCAAGATCTATTCGGATCATATTCTATTCTTTCAACAGTAGCCTCCATGTCAAATTTTTTTCTATAAAAATCAACATGTCTATACATTTTCTTATGACCACCTGCTCTGTTAATTGAAGTGATGTGTCCATTATTATTTCTTCCCTTCATAGCATTTTTTGGAGAAACAAGAGTTTTAAAAGGTTTGCCTTTCCATAGCCCTGTTCTATCTACTAAAATAGTACCTCTAGTAGATTTTGTGTATGGTTTAAAAGTTTTTAATGCCATTTCTTAAATTCCTGTTGTTAGATCAATGCTTTGACCTTTTTTTAGAGTTATAATTGCTTTTTTGTATCCTGAAACTTTCACTTTTTTACCTCTAGTGAGTTTAGTTCTATTTTGTTTATTGATGATGTTAATTTTAGTGACATTAACTTTAAAAATTTTTTCAATATTTTTTTTTAGGTTTTTTTTATTAGCACCATCAGGAACCTTAAAAGTAATTTTATTCAATTCTGATAGGTTTGTTGATTTCTCAGTAACAACTGGAAAAAGAATTTTGTCGTATAAATGAATTTTATCCATATTAAGAATACCTTTTCTCCAATTCTTTTACTGAACTTTCAGTAAAAACTACTTTCTTAAATTTTATAATATCGTAAGCACTAAAATGATTTACGTCAGTAACTTTTACGTTAGGAATATTTCTTACAGATTTTTCTATCTTATCTTTAGAGTTTTTATCAAGTATAATTAATGAATTAGAAATCTCTAGTTTATTAATTATTGAATTCATTTCTTTTGTTTTTTTAATTTCAGAATTAAAATCATTTAAAATTAATAAGTTCTTATTATTATTTTTTTCAGTAATTAAAGAAGCAACACTTTGTTTCTTTTCATTTTTATTTAACTTTCTTTTTTTGTAAGCTAATTCACCTTTTGGACCATGAGCTATACCACCACCAACAAAAATAGGAGCTTTTCTACTAGCGTGTCTTGCTCCACCAGTTCCTTTTTGTGCATAAATTTTTGATGTTGGACCTTTTACTTCATTTTGTTGTTTAGTTTTAGCGTGTCTACCTTTGTAGTTGGCATTTGTTTTGTATAAAACACTAGCAACTAACTTTTGATTAATTTTTGCAGAAAATATTTTATCTAACACTTCAATAGTATCTTTTTTTCCGTCTATGCTAATTTTATCTAATTTCATTATTTTTTCTTCTTATCTGGTGTTTTAACCATCACTTCAGCATTTTTTGATCCTGGAATGGATCCCTTTAAATAAAGTAACTCATTTTCTAAATCTGTTTTTATTATTTCGATATTTTGCATTGTTCTTAACTTATCACCCATATGACCAGCCATTTTTTTTCCTTTAAAAACTTTACCTGGATCTTGACTATGTCCTGTTGAACCATGAGCTCTATGAGAAATAGAAACACCGTGGCTGGCTCTTAAGCCCCCAAAATTATGTCTCTTCATTGCACCAGCAAAACCTTTACCAATCGTTTTTGATCTTGTGTCTACAAATTTTATATCTTTGAAAATTTCTAAACCAAATTCATTTCCTTCTTTGTAAGCAGAAGTATCGTTTACTCTAAATTCTTTTAATTTTTTCTTAGCTTCAGTGTTTTTCTTTGCAAAAACACCTTTCATTGCTTTTGTTAATTTTGAATTTTTTATTTTTCCATATCCAAGTTGAATAACTCTAGCTTTTTCAACTTTAAGAACTGTAACAGGCACTAACTGACCAGATTTATAAAATTCTCTAGTCATGCCAATTTTCTTACCTAATAAAGCTATCTCGTTCATAATTAAATTTTTATCTCCACATCTACACCTGAGGCTAAGTCTAATTTCATTAAAGCTTCTACCGTTTGTGGTGTTGGTTCTATAATATCGATTAATCTTTTGTGAGTTCTAGACTCAAATTGCTCTCTACTTTTTTTATCAATGTGTGGAGATCTTAAAACTGTATATCTTTCAATTCTAGTAGGAAGTGGTATTGGACCTTTTATAGTAGCTCCAGTTCTTTTAACTGTATTTACTATTTCTTCGGTAGAAGCATCTAAAACTTTATTGTCGTATGCTCTTAATTTAATTCTAATATTTTGTTTTTCCATTAACCTGCTACCTTTTTAGTTACTTCATCTTGAACGTTTTGTGGAACTTTAGAATAATGATCGAAGAACATTGAATATTGCGCTCTTCCTTGTGACATTGATCTAAGATTATTAATGTAGCCAAACATATTAGCTAAAGGGACCATTGCTGTTATAACAGTTGCATTTCCTCTTTGCTCTTGAGTGCTAATTTGGCCTCTTCTACTGTTTAAATCACCAATTACATCACCCATATAATCTTCTGGAGTAACAACTTCCACTCTCATAATAGGCTCTAAAAGCTTTAGTCCACCTTGAGTACAAGCTTCTTTAAAACATGCCCTGCTGGCAAGTTCAAATGCCAGAACGCTTGAGTCTACATCATGATGTAAACCGTCAACAATCGTTACTTTGTAATCAATCATAGGAAAACCTGCTAGTATTCCACTATCAGAAACTGTCTCAATACCTTTTTCAACACCAGGGATAAATTCTTTTGGAATAGCTCCACCTTTTATGGCACTTTCAACCTCTCTACCCTTACCTGGTTCTTGAGGTTCAACAAATAATTTTACTTTAGCGAATTGGCCAGCACCACCACTTTGTTTTTTGTGTATGTATTCAAATTCAGCTGACTTTTCTATTGTTTCTCTGTAAGCAACTTGTGGAGCACCAACATTTGCTTCAACTTTAAATTCTCTTTTCATACGATCAACAATAATATCTAGATGAAGCTCACCCATTCCTTTGATGATTGTCTGACCAGATTCCTCGTCAGATGAAACTCTAAATGAAGGATCTTCTTTAGCTAATCTTGCTAAAGCTTCACCCATTTTTTCTTGGTCACCTTTTGTTTTAGGCTCAACAGCAATTTCAATTACTGGTTCAGG
>LUMT01000660.1_pt1 | contig 16051 bp, 16 predicted proteins | sample 729741 | NCBI WGS metagenome assembly LUMT01 (sample SAMN03860299, study PRJNA289734) | marine metagenome | biome: seawater column; feature: ocean; material: water; isolation source: Red Sea water column Station 192 - depth 50m | place: Saudi Arabia: Red Sea | collected 2011-10-15 | depth 50 m
TTGATTGCAGGATGAGTTTTAAATCTTTGAAATTCATCAAAAGGTGATAGATGAGGATTTTTATAATCAAGCCCTATGACATAACCTAAAAAAATCTGTTTATTTTCAGCATGATAAACAAAGCTTCCTCCATAAGTATTATTATCTAAAGGCCAGCCTGCTGTATGCATTACTAAACCTTCTTCATGTTTTTCCTCTTTTAATTCCCAAATTTCTTTGAAACCAATTCCATATTGTTGTGGATCTTTTCCTTTATCTAATTCAAATTTTTTAATTAATTCTTTTCCTAAATGACCCCTACACCCTTCAGCGAAAACTGTTACCTTTCCATGGAGCTCCATTCCAGGTTCATAGCTATCTTTTTTATTTCCATCTTTATCTAAACCCATATCTTGAGTTGCAATACCTTTCACAGAACCATCTTCATTGTATAAAACCTCACTTGCAGGAAACCCTGGAAATATTTCAACACCTAAATTTTCAGCTTGCTCTGCTAACCATCTACATAAATTAGCAAGACTAATTATATAGTTATTATGATTTTGTTGAACTTTAGGTAATAACCAAGTTGGCCAACTAATTTTTTTAGTCTTTCCTAAAAATAAAAATTTTTCTTTAGTAACTTTTGTTTTAATTGGTGTATTAAGATCCTTCCAATTAGGCAACAGTTCATCTAAAGCTCGTGTTTCAAACACGTTCCCTGATAAAATATGTGCACCTATTTCAGATGCTTTTTCTAATAGGCAGACATTAATATCTGGATTTAACTGCTTTAATTTAATTGCAGTTGAAAGTCCTGATGGTCCGCCACCTACGATTACTACATCGTATTCCATCACTTCTCTGGACATATTATTTTTTTACAGTATTTGTTATTTTTGTATAGTGTTTAATTTGTTCAACTCCTCTAAGAATTGAGGAAGTGCTTCGAATAAATCAGCTTCTAAGCCGTAGTCTGCAACACTAAAAATTGGTGCCTCACCATCTTTATTTATAGCCACGATAACTTTACTTTCTTTCATGCCAGCTAGATGTTGGATAGCCCCAGAGATTCCAACTGCTATATATAAGTCTGGAACTACTACTTTACCTGTTTGTCCAACCTGATGTTCATTTGTAATATAACCTGCATCAACTGCTGCTCTTGATGCCCCTATTGCAGCATTTAATTTGTCTGCAACATCAGTTATTAATTTGAAATTCTCACCACTTTGCAACCCTCTTCCTCCAGAAATAACAATTCTAGCTGTTCCTAATTCAGGTCTATCTGATTTAATTTCCTCTCTGTTCACAAATTTTGTGTTTTCAGTTTTATCTGCCGCATCCACTTTCTCAATTTCTGCTGACCCACCTGTGGTTTCAGCCGCCTCAAATGATGTTGGTCTTATTGTTATACACTTTTTATTGTCATTACTTTTGACAGTAGCAAATGCATTACCAGCATAAATTGGTCTTAGGAATGTATCTGGAGCAATTACTTTTATTATATCACTCACTTGTGAAATATCTAATAATGCAGCAATTCTAGGCATTAGATTTTTTCCAAAGGTATTTGCTGAACAGACTATATAAGAATATTTATCAGCATGTTTTAAAATTGCTGAAGTATAATTTTCAGCAATATAATTTTCATAAATTTCATTATCCATATGAAGTACTTTTTTTACCAAAGGTACCTCAGATAAGGATTTTGCAACGTCATCTGCATTATGACCAATCAATAAAACATGTAAGTCTTGATCTATCTGAGATGCAGCTGTAATTGCGTTTAAAGTAAATGATTTGACTTCTTTATTGTTATGCTCTGCTATCAATAAAACTGACATTATATTACCTTAGCCTCATTTTTTAATTTTTGCACCAACTCCTCAACACTAGAAACCTTTATACCTGCTTTTCTTTTAGGCGGTTCCTCAATTTTAATATGTTCTATTCTAGGGTTAGTATCAACTCCTAGATCTGACGCATTAATTTGTTCAATAGGTTTTTTTTTTGCTTTCATAATATTTGGTAGTGATGCATATCTTGGCTCATTTAGTCTTAAGTCACATGTCACTATTGCAGGTGTATTAACTTCAATAGTCTCTAAACCCTCATCGACTTCTCTAGTTACTTCTAATGAATTTTCTTTAACCTCAATTTTTGATGCAAAAGTAGCTTGAGGCCAGTTTAAATGTGCAGCCAACATTTGACCAGTTTGGTTGCAATCATCGTCAATTGCTTGTTTGCCCATGAAAACTAAATCTGGATTTTCTTTTTCAACAATTTTTTTAAGAATTTTAGAAACAGCAAGAGGTTCTAATACATTATCCACTTTTACATGAATTCCTCTATCCGCTCCAACTGCTAGTGCTTTTCTAACAGTCTCTTGGGCTTTTTCTTCTCCAACTGTTACAGCTATTATTTCTGAAGCTTTTCCAGCCTCTTTAATTTTAACAGCTTCCTCAATTGCATTATCATCTGGTGGATTAGTTGACATTTTAACATTGTCTGTCACAACGCCACTACCATCCTCTTTTACTCTTATTTGGACGTTATAATCAATTACCCTTTTTACAGCGACTAAAATTTTCATTATGCTCTTAATAATTTATTTTCTGCATCATAAGGACTCTCCTCTAAAATTGTTGCCTCATGCATCTTACCAAGTATATCAATCTTTAGTTTTTGTCCAATATTAGCTAGCTCTGGCTTAACCATTCCGAGTGCGATAGATTTTCCTAGTCTAAAACCAAAGTCACCTCCTGTTGCTCTACCAACTACACTGCCATTTTCATAAATAGGGTTATTTCCTAGCACATCTGCATCACTTGTTTCATGAACTTCTAAAGTAACAAGTTTGTTATCAAAACCTTTCTCTCTCCATTTATTCAAAGCTTCTAAACCAATAAAACTTCCTTTATTTGGATGGACAAATCTATCTAAACCACTTTCATATGGTGAATATTCAATGGATAATTCGGTGCCAACCAATTTGTAAGATTTTTCAACTCTTAAACTGTTCATAGCTCTTATACCATATGGTTTTAAACCTAAATCTTGTCCTGCATCCATTAACTTATCAAAAATATGGTTTTGATATTCAATAGGATGATGTAGTTCCCAACCTAACTCTCCTACAAAATTTACTCTCATTGCATTTACTGGGGCAAATCCTACATCTACTTGTTTTGCACTTAACCATTTAAAATTTTCATTTGAAAAATCATCATTAGATACTCTTTGCATTAACTCTCTGGCTTTTGGTCCTGATACAACTAGAACACCTTTGCTGTTTGTTAAATTTTCAAATTGAACAGATCCATCTTTTGGCATCCAACCTAATATCCAGTCATGATCTAACCTTTGAAACGCTCCTGCAGAAACCAAATAAAAACTACTTTCTGATTCTCTCATTATTGTAAATTCTGAATGAACACCACCTTTAGTATTCAATGCATGACATAAATTAATTCTACCTATTTTTTTTGGAAGTTTGTTTGCGACCAACTTATCTAAAAATTCCTCAGCTCCAGGACCTTTTATTCTACATTTTGCAAATGCTGTCATATCTAGTAGACCAACATTTTCCTTTACATTCTTGCACTCTTTCTCAATAGCTTTGAACCAATTTGATCTTCTAAAAGACCAATCGTCCTTTTGCTCCATCCCATCAGTTGCAAAAAAATTAGGTCTTTCCCATCCAAACTTTTGACCAAAAACTGCACCAAGATTTTTCATTCTGTCATAACAAGGAGCTGTTCTTAATGGTCTTGCAGCTGGTCTTTCTTCATCTGGAAAGTGAGTGATAAACACATGGCTGTAAGCTTCCTCATTTTTCTCTTTAAGATAAGATTTTGAGCAATAATCACCATATCTTCTTGGCTCAACACCTAACATATCTATTGTTGGCTCTCCATCTACAATCCACTCTGCTAATTGCCAACCTGCTCCACCAGCAGCAGTAATTCCAAAGCTGTGACCTTCATTTATCCAAAAATTTTTTAAACCCCATGCAGGTCCAACAATGGGATTTCCATCAGGTGTATAACAGATAGCACCGTTGTAAACTTTTTTTACTCCTACTTCTCCAAAAGCAGGAACTCTATGTATCGCGCCTTCAATATGTGGTGCAAGTCTATCTAAGTCTTCTTGGAACAGTTCGTATTCAGACTCTTTGGAAGGGCCATCAACATAACATGCTGGAGCTCCATCCTCATAGGGACCTAATATTAAACCGCCAGCCTCTTCTCGCATATACCACCTACTATCACTGTCTCTCAAAACTCCCATCTCGGGCAATCCATCTTTTTTTCTTTTTTGAATTTCTGGATGTGGCTCTGTTACAATATATTGATGTTCAACAGGTATTACCGGAATATCCAAACCTACCATTTTTCCAGTCTGTCTAGCAAAGTTTCCTGAGCATGAGATTACATGTTCACATTCTATTGACCCTTTATCTGTTTCAACAATCCAACCATCCTTATTTTGTCTCATCGCTAAAACTGTTGTGTTTCTATATATCTCAGCTCCTCTATTTCTCGCCCCTGTTGCTAATGCTTGAGTTAGATCGGCAGGTTGAATGTAGCCATCTTCAGGATGTTGTATTGCTCCAACTAGATCATCTATATGACATAATGGCCAAATTTCTTTAACTTGTTCAGGAGTTAAAAATTTAACATCTACTCCGATTGTTTTAGCAACACCCGCATACTGGTGGTATTCATCCATCCTGTCTTGATTGCTTGCTAATCTGATATTTGATACAACACTAAATCCAACATTCTTTCCAGTTTCCTCTTCTAAACTTTTATATAAATTGACGGCATACTTATGAAGTTGTCCTACTGAATAACTCATATTAAATAATGGAAGAAGTCCTGCAGCATGCCACGTGGAACCTGAGGTTAATTCTTTTCGTTCAACTAATACAACATCAGACCAACCTTTTTTTGCTAAATGATAAAGCGCGCTGACACCAACAACGCCTCCACCAACTACTACGACTTTTGCTTTTGATTTCATCATGCGATTTTTACCTAATTTTTCTTATAAACAAAACATAATTCTAATAGTCATAATCGTCATCATCGTCATCTCTCCATCCCATTTGATACATCAGATAAGCTGCGGTTATTACACTAATGACACCTGCAACCATACCAAAATTTACCCCCATCTCTTGTCCAAAATAGTACCATCCAATTTGGGTCGCTCCAATCGGCGGGATGCAAAGAATAGCCATTAATATTGCAATTCTAACTGGAAAACTTGGTTTTTTCATTAGATAGATGAACCCATCGGCATAGGTTGAGATACTGCTGTGGTCAACCAGCAATTTTTTAAAAATCCATCGAGCTCATATTTTTCAACTTGCCATTTAAATTTATAATACTTTTTGTCTTTGTCCATAATTGTCACTTCAAAAGTCGATACGCCCTTTGATTTATATACCTCAACAATTTCATAATTCTCGTGATTTAAAAGCATTGAGTAGGAATCTGTTTTGATCATATTTTTAAATCTCTCAATAGGTCCTGTTACTCTCTGATTGTTTGGGTGCGCAAAAAACCATGTTTGAATTATCCCATGATCTTTACTAGGAGTATCATTTTTCATCAAAGCATTAAGTTGAATTTCAATTACTTCTCTAGGTTTAATATCTGGATTTGGTTTTTTTATTTCAGCTTTTAATTCATTTGTAGAAAAAATTAAAAATATAAATACAAAAAAACTTCTATAAATGTCTGGCTGTATTTTTAACATCTTCCAAAAACTCAATTCTTTTTTCATTTGATACAAATGGTACAGCAAAATATCGTTTATAGGTAATGTCATAAATACCACACTTATTAAAAATACCTTTTTTAATTCTTCTCAGGGGTAAATTTAAAAAAAAATCTGAAATTGAGAATCTGGGTGAACCATATGTGCAAAAAATCAAAGCCTTTTTGCTTTTTAGCTTCCCAACAGCATATCCATAATTACCAAAAAGTTTCTTAAATGAAAAAGCCCAAGGTGGCGCTAAAACCTTATCGATCCAACCTTCTACAATAGCAGGCATTCTATAATTCCATATAGGAGCAACTAGAACAATTAAATCAGAATCGTCAATTTTTCTTCTGTGATCCAAGACAATATCATCAGCATTTTCACCAGCATATACTGGATCAAATTTTTCTTTATATAAATCTACACATTCAACTAAATGACCATTTTCTTTAGCAGATTTTATGAAATTATCTTTTATAGCAGAATTAAAAGATTTATCGTTGTAATGCCCATATACCAAAAATACTTTTTTCATTAATCTTTAAGGACTGGAAAAACTGGATTAGATTTTTGAAAAAGTTTTTGATACTCCTGTTTAATGCATCTATTGGAAATAAATTGGATATTCTCTTTATCTGCTAAAACTTTTGCCTCCTCACTGTGAATTCCGTATTGTAACCATAAAACTTTTGTTCCTTTTTTAATTGCTTCTTTTGCAATTCCTTCAGCCTCTTTTGAGGGTCTAAAAACATCAACTATATCTATTTCTTCCTTTATTTTATCTAAACTTTCGATCATTTGTTCCCCATTTACAATCTCACCAACTGCAAAAGGGTTAATAGGAATAACTTTATAACCAAAATTTTGCATATATTTCATAACAACATTTGCTGGTTTTCTCTTAAGATTTTTTCTATCCTCTCCTTTTTTTTCAGAGCTCACTCCAATCATTGCTATGGTTTTTGATTTTCTCAAAATAGATTTAATTTCATTATCGTTCATTATTTTCTTTCTGAATAACTATTATTTATTTTTCCAACTAGGTTTTCTTTTTTGTAAAAAAGCCGATATTCCCTCTTTTGCATCTTGTGAAGCCATATTTACAGTCATCATTTTACTTGTAAACTTATAAGCATCTCCAAGTGGCATCTCTAATTGTTTATAAAATGCTTGTTTTCCAATTTTAATTGTTAAATTTGATTTTGAAGAAATTTTTTTTGCAATTTTTAAAACTTCTGCATTTAGTTTTTTGTTTGAAAAACAATCATTAATCAAACCAATTTCCTTAGCATATTTTGCATTTATTGGATCTCCAGTCAGAAGCATCTTCATCATGATTTTACGAGTTACTTTTCTACTCACAGCAACCATCGGAGTACTGCAGAAAAGTCCTATATTTACTCCTGGTGTTGCAAAGGTGGCATTTGTTGTACTGTAAGCAAGGTCACAACTTGCGGCTAACTGACATCCAGCTGCATAAGCTGCACCATGTACTTTTGCAATAACAGGCTTCTTTCCTTCAACAATTTTCATCATTAATTTTGAGCAAAGATTAAATAATTTTAAGTGATTTGATCTATTTTTAATTCCACCAACCTCTTTAAGATTATGGCCAGCGCTGAATCCTTTACCTGATCCCTCTAATATTATTACTCTTGTATTATCATCCTTATCTAATCGAGTAAAAGTATTCAAAAGATCCCTTAAAGTTTTAAATGAAAGTGAATTATAAGTTTTAGGATCATTAATTATTACATTTGTAATTCCGTTTCCTAATTTTTTTGTTTTTACATTCATATTGTAATTATTTTAACTCACCATCTTCACGCATTTTAGCTCTAATTTTTGTTAACTCACCATCTTCACGCATTTTAGCTCTAATTTTTGTAGCTGAAATTTTTTGTATCTCTTCAGATAATTCTATCTCCTCAATTTTATAGCCAACTCCTCTTCCGTAACAAATATTTGTAATGTTTGGGACCATCATTATTTTAAACCTTCCTTCAAATTCAGGATTTAATTTATCTTCAATTTTTTTTTTTACTGTTTCAAAGTCGAATGGGTTATCATCAACTCCTTGTACATCTCTAATTTGAATACACACTTGACCAGTTTTTTTTATAATCTCTTTAAATAAAGTATAATGACCTTCATGAAAAGGTTGCCATCTTCCTAGCATCTGTGCTGTTGGTTTCTTGTTGTCCCATTTATAAGTCATTTTTTTATTTCCTTTTTAATTTTTTCAGCCCAAGATTTGGCATCTTGGGAAGTAACACGATAATCATATTTTTCTGGTTTAACAAACATTTGATTAGTATCCTCAAATCTTCCAGCTTTAATTGTATCCACCCATATTGTGAAATCAGCAGGAAATAAACTTCTTGCTTCAGGAGTTGGACAAACAAAATCTGCAACAACAAAATTACCCTCATTTTTTAATTTTAAAGCAAAATCAGCCATTCTTTTTGATTGTCTTTTTCTTCCTTCCTCAGAAAAATCCCAGTCATTTGCTGCCTTTCTAACCTCATCAGCATTTAATCTTTTAGCCTCTAGTTTTGGAGCAAGCTCATCCGCCAATGTTGTTTTGCCAGCCCCAGGCAAACCCATAATTAAAATTATTTTCATTAAATTTGTTCTAAAGGATGATGAGACATTAATTCTAATCCATTTTCGCCAACTAAATATTGTTGTTCTAATTTCACTCCCTCATGACCTCCAACTTCGCCGATATAACTTTCTAGGGTAATTGTCATATTTTTTTGAAATATACCGCTTCTTTCTCCACCATCAGTCGGATATCTAATTGCTGGCCACTCATCACATAAACCTATTCCATGAAGCATGACTGAATATCTATTTCCGTAATATTTTTCAGGAAGTATCCATGCCTTTTCAGTAAATTCTCTAAATGATACTCCATCTTTAATTAATCTTGAATTATAGTCAATCTGCTCAACTGCTGTTGAATAAATTTTTTTTTGATGTTCATTAAATTTATTTCCACAAACAAAAGCTCTAGAAATATCTGCACAATATCCATAAGGGCCTACCATATCTGTATCAAAGGATACGATCTCACCATCTTGAATAATCTTATTACTACTTTCTTGCATCCAAGGATTGGTTCTAGAGCCTGAAGATAATATTCTACACTCTATCCACTCTCCACCATTTTCAATGTTCGTTTTATGTAAAATCGACCATAACTCATCTTCAGTAATTCCTGATTTCAAATAATCTCTCATTTTAATTATTCCAATATCAGCAACATCTAAAGCTGCTCGCATGCATTTAATTTCTTCAGACGATTTAATAACTCTAGCCTGTTCAAGTATTTTTTTCGCTTCTAAAACTTGAATTCCTTTTTTATTAAGCTCATTTACGGCTGGACCATTGATTACATCAATTGCGATTTTTTTACTTTTAAAATAAGAGTTAGATAAATCATTTACTTCATTGACCCATTTTTTAAGTTGCAACTCTGATTGGTCACCATTGCTAAAATAATCCCAAGTAATTGCTGGTCTTATTTCATCTATTAAATTGAGACCTTTAGATAATATTTCACAGTTAAAATATTCATATAATATTGTTGGACCATCAACAGAGATAAAACAATATCTTGTAAGATTATGCATATTATAAACACTCATATTCACAGTATCTAATGCATACCTTACATTTACTGGATCAAATAAAATACATGCCTCTATATTATTTTTCTTTAATTCATTTCTTAATCTGTCAAGTCTATAAGATCTAAGTTCGTCAAAATCTATTTCATCTTCTCTTAATCTTTTTTTTGAAATATATTTCTTAATTGGTTGGTTTTCTGAAAGAATTTTTCTGTTAAACTTCATCTCTATAACATCTGTACACCAACTCCTGTTTTTGGATAGGTGTATAAATTATAATTTGCACAAAGCTCATCTCCTGGTTTCAAATCTTTTATTGAAACCATAAAAAAATATTTTGCGTCTGGTTTCTCTCTTAAATTATAATACATGTTTTCTAAATTATCATCATTTTCGTTAAATTTTTTTGCTTTTGCGGTAGGATCAATTGGATCACCAAATTTTAATGTAGGTAAAATATTTGATACCATTCTTTGAACTGTAGGATTGTCAGAATGATTATAAAAACCACCTAATGGAGTTCTTATATATTTATTTTCAAACTGCTCATCTCTTATGTGAGTAATTCCGATAAAAGTATTAGCTTTAATTTCTTTGGTTGCGAATAATCCCAAACCTTCGATTGGTGAACTTTTTATTGTTAATGCATCTGGTAAAGGTCTGTACATATATTTCGCACTTTCTACACAATGTGAGTTGCCACCCACTTGTGAAATTGATGTGTTGGATTATCCATATCAGGAGAAAAATTTCCACCATTATATGCATGTGAGTTGCGGCCTAATTGCATTCTTTGAATTATACCAACATCTTCTTTTTGAATATCTTCCCACAATTTATGATTTTGTTTTCTTAATGATTTAAATTCTAATGATTTTGCAGCTTTTTCACCTACATAATATATTTCCATGTGCTCTAAAGTTTTTTTATGACTAATGGGTTCTAACCAATATGCGTAGAAATGATCTTTATGTATACCTAACATAACATTGGGAAACAAAGCTACATACTCTGCAATATTTTCTTTTTCTTTGGGCCAGTTAGGAAAGCAAGGAAATTTTTTCTTACCTTTAAATTTTGGATTGTAAACAACTGTGCCTTGGCCTGCAAAGCGGTTTGGTAATCCTTGAATATGATAGTGATCTTCAATTTTTGAATAAGAATTTAAACCTGGATGAACCCATGGCAAATGATAACTTTCACAATAATTTTCAATTGCAAATTTCCAATTACATTTTGCATTTATTTTAAAATAACCAAAATCATTTGCATGATTAATTAATTTTCTATCTTTTTTTTTCCAAAATTTAGCCCACCTATCACTTAAGGGTTTAATATATTTTTCAAATGGAATTTCGTTGTTACTAATATTAATAAAAATTAAATCTAACCAAACACATGATCTTATTTCTTTTAAATTGTTTTTATTTTTTTTAAATTTTGGGCTACTATGTTGGTTCATCCCACCTATATGAGGTGTTGCAATTAGCTTTCCATCTGATGTGTATGACCATGAATGATAAGGACATCTGATAACATTTCTAATATTGCCTTTTTTGTTTACTAGCTTTACTCCTCTATGACTACAGACGTTATGAAAAACTTTTATCTGATCTTTTTTATTCCTTACTAAAAATAATGGCAGTCCTAACAAGTTAAATGGTTTTACATCGCCGATATTTGGCAAAGAACTTGCTACTCCTATTACAGTCCATTTATTTTCAAATATTTTCTCTCTTTCTATTAAAGTATAATCTTTACTTGTATAACATTCGTTGGGGAGTCCATGTGCTTTTGAAATTGGTTTCTTAACTATATCTAATTTTTTTTTATCTATAATTTTATAAATTGCTGACATTTTATTTTGTCACTTCATATAGACCAAGCCATGCATTTACATCTTTACTAGCAATATAATCAGATTTAAAAAACTCTATTTCTTTCCATTTATTTTCATTTTTTAATTGTTTGATTTTTTTATCAAATCCATATTCCTCATATATTCCCTCGTTAATAGTGAAACAAATTAGACCTTTATTTTTAGTAATTCTAATAAACTCATCTAATGCAGGTGGTTTTACATGTCCAAAAGTAAATGTGCCCACACACATTAAAGCATCATATTGATCATCCTTTTCCTTGATTGGTTTATTTAAATCTACTTTATCTAATTTTTTATAAAGGTTATTTGGAACCAAATCTAAAAGTTTTTGGGATAGATCGGCACCAAAAAAATTAGTGAAACCATACTTTTTCAATTCTACACCAACCAATCCAGTTCCACATCCAGCATCATAAATATTAATATCTTTTTCTTTTTGATGTTTATTGAAAACTTCTGCTGTTTCCTTTGGGCCAGTATAATTCCATTCAACCATATCTTTATCATATTTATTATCCAGACCCCATTCGTCATAAAAATCCATCACCTCTTTTGTTTCTTTTAGTTTATAAATTGGAACTTTGTTACCTACATCTTTTTGGGCCATTACCCTCTCATTTTTTCTCCACTTGGATCATAAAGTGGTTCTTTGATAATTGAACAATTGAATAAATCACCATTAATTTCTACTTGTATTCCATCTTCAGATGATAAATTTTTTTGATCTAGATATGAAAAAGCAACACTTTTATTTACAAAATGAGCAAATCCACCTGAAGTTATATACCCAATGCTATTATCTCCCTTCATTACTGCTTCATTGTTTGTGACATCTATGTCGTTTGTTTGAATTATTAAAGGAACTAATCTATTCGAGCTATTGTCTTGTTTAGCTTTTTCTTTACCAATAAATTCTTTGTTCCAATTAATGAAACTTTCTAATCCAGTTTCTTTAGCAGTAAAATCAGGTCGATAGTCTAAAGTCCACGCACCCCAATTTTTCTCTAGTCTCATAGACATTAAAGCTCTTCCACCAAAAGGTTTAATACCAAATTCTTTTCCCGCCTCCATTAACTCCTCATAAAGTTTAATTTGGAAATGTGGCGCAACATATATTTCATAACCAAGTTCACCCGTGAATGAAATTCGGTTTATAATTGCTGGAACACCTCCAACAAACATTCTTCTTGAATCTCTAAATCTAAATTTTTCATTAGATACATCGTCTCTAACTATTTTTTCTAAAACTTTTCTCGAATTAGGTCCTGCTATAGATATTCCATGAAATTCATCTGATCTATTTTTATATTCAACATTAAATTTATCTAAATGGCTTTCAAACCAACGTCTATGCATTTCTTGAGCTGCACCTGAACCAAAAACCATAAATTCGTTTTCATCAAGGCATGAAACTGTAAGATCGCCACATAATTTTCCTCTATAAGATAACATTGGAGATAACGATATTCTTCCAGGATTTGGAAGCTTACCTGCCATAATATGATCTAAAAATTTTCTTGCATCTTTTCCTTTAAATTGATGTTTTGAAAAATTAGCAACTTCAATAAAACCAACATTTTCTCTTACATTAATAACTTCTTTGGAGACATAATTATGCGATCTAGATCTTTTTATAGTTGGCTCTTCGTATGCATCTTTTTTATCATTTGCAAACCACAAAACATTTTCTAAACCAAAGCTGTCTCCCATAACCGCTCCTTGTTCTACAAACCGATCATAAAGAGCTGTTGTTTTTTGTTTTCTTCCTTTTGGTAAAGTTTCATTTGGAAATGTCATAATAAATCTTCGTTCATAATTTTCAGAAGATTTAATTGTTCCGTATTGAGGTGATGCATAATCTCCAAATCTTGCAACATCCATTGCCCAAACATCTATTGATGGTTCTCCGTCAATTATCCATTCAGCAATACATTTTCCAACTCCTCCTCCTTGACAAAAACCAGCCATTACACCCACTGCTACCCAATAATTTTTCATTCCGGGAACAGGACCAATTAATGGTGATCCATCAGGTCCAAAAGTAAAAGGCCCATTTACAATATTTTTAATTCCTGCCTTTTCTAACGCTGGCATTCTTTCAAAACCTATTGCTAATCTATCTTGAATATTATCTAGTTTTGGTTCTAATAACTCATGACCAAAATTCATAGGTGTTCCTTCAACCTTCCATGGTGTTGATTTTGGTTCATAAGTTCCAAGAAGCATTCCTTTTCCTTCTTGTCTAAAATAAATGTTACCTTCAAAATCAGTTCCAATAGGAATTCTTTGATCGCCCATTGCTTCAATTTCTGGAATAGCTTCAGTGATTAAGTAGTGATGCTCCATTGGTTGAACTGGTAGATTAATTCCTGCAAGCTGTCCAACTTCTCTTGCCCATAAACCTCCAGCGTTAATAACTATTTCAGCTTTTATATTGCCCTTGTCAGTTATCACATCCCAACTTCCATCCTCTTTTTGTTTTGTGTCTTTTACAACTGTATGTGTATAATATTTTCCACCATGAACTTTTGCTGCTTTAGCAAAAGCATAAGTCACACCTGATGGGTCTACTTCCCCATCAATTGGATCCCACAATGCTAGAAGGTATCTTGATGGATCAATTAAAGGATTTTTCTTTTTTACTTCCTCTAAAGAAACAAACTCTTGGTCAAGACCCATATATCTTGCTTTAGACCTCTCTCTTTTTAAATAATCCGCCCAAACATCATTTGAAGCCAAATAAAATCCCCCACTTGATTTGAATCCAACTGAATGGCCAGACTCTTTTTCAATTTCTTTGTACAATCCGATTGTATAAGCCATCATTCTAGAAATATTTGGGTCAGATGAAATCACATGTACATTTCCAGCTGCATGCCAAGAGGATCCAGATGTGAGTTCATTTCTTTCAAGAAGAATACAATCTTTTAAACCAAACTTTGATAAATGATAAAGAATGGAACAGCCTACTACGCCGCCACCTATGATGACTACTTTTGCATGATTTTGCATGTTAGTATTTTATTTCTTTATTGACGTCTTTCAATGTCTTGTCTGTCCCATGGTGAAAATGTTTAGTCATATCTGGCATGTACTTCATGGCAATTGGTTTTTTACCAACCGCAACAGCCATTTCTCTAACATGATGAGCTTCAGCACCACAACAAATACCGATTAAATTAATTTTTTCTTTAAGACATTCTTTTGCAAATTCAGCCATTTCAAATCTGTTACAATATAAATTATCTAGAGCAACAGGGAATGCATTTCCTCCAGGAATGCAGTCACATCCGTGATCTGTCTGATTCAAAAATCCTGGTTCTTCCTCTGTTGTTCTATATGGAACAGGAAGACCTGCAACATGACAGGAAACTTTTTTTCTTATTTTTTTTAAAAGTTTCATGGTCATTTCTGGACCTCTGTAACAATTCAAACCAACAACATCAGCACCAAGATCTTCAATTATTTTACATGCGTCTTCAGCAGTGTGGCCATCTCTTGTCAAATCACCACGAGGTATTGCATAATTGGCAACTGCAATCAAACCTTCATCCTTAATTGCTTTTAAAGCTATCTTCATTTCATCTACCCAATTAATTGTTTCTGCAACTACAAAGTCAACTCCTGCCTCTTTGGCCCAAAGCACTTGCTCTTCGTACATCTTTTGACATTCTTTGAATGAGTTTTTGTCTTTTGGATCAAAAATATTTGTATTAGCAACATCTCCACAAACCATTAAATCTAAATCTTTAAATTCTTTCGCAGCATCCTTTGCAATTTTAAGTGCATTTTTTTGCATCGGCTCTAGCAAATGTTCTTTTCCAATAATTCTTAATTTCTCTCTATGTCCATAATAGGTGAAAGCTTGAACAATATCTGAACCAGCTCTAATAAATTCTCTATGTAATTGTGTAACTACATCTGGATGCTCTAAAACTACTTCTGGCACAAATGGACCTGCAGAAAGATATCCTCTCCTTTCCATCGCAAATAAATATCCCTCTGCGAATATTACGGGACCCTCATCTAATCTTGATAATAAATTTTTTTTCATATTTATTTAATAATTTATTTCTAAATAAAGAGAGTATAAAGACAATTTTAACACAACTCAAAGTTGAAACTAGTTTGCAATTTTTCCATCTATATGTTCTGATGATTTATAATTAATTAATTAGGAGAAATAATGAAAATCAAAAAATTACTTCTATCTGCTGCTGTAATATTTGGACTAACTTCTTTTGGAAGTGTTGCCAACGCAGCTTGTGGGAACATAACTATCGCTAATATGAACTGGGCTTCAGCAAACTTCATGGCTGAAGTTGACAAAATCATATTAGAAGAAGGTTACGGATGTTCTGTTGAATTGGTGCCAGGTGCAACAATGCCTACATTTACATCTATGCAAGAAAAAGGTGAGCCAGATGTTGCTCCAGAATTTTGGGCTAACGCTGCAATCATTGCTTTAAATAAAGCAGTTGATGAAGGAAAAATGCACTCACTTAATAAAGCACCTATTACTGGTTTAGGTGAAGGATGGTGGGTGTTACCTGCTACTTTAGAAAAACATCCTGAACTTACAACTGCTGAAGCAATTTTGGCAAGACCGGATCTATTTCCTCATCCAGAGGATCCATCAAAAGGTGGGTTTCATATTTGTCCTCCAGGATGGAACTGTGAACTAAGTAATAGAAATCTTTACAAAGCTTTTGACATGGAAGCAAAAGGTTGGGCTATTGTTGAAACAGGTTCTGCTGCAGGATTAGATGGATCAATTGCT
>LUMT01002508.1_pt1 | contig 16033 bp, 18 predicted proteins | sample 729741 | NCBI WGS metagenome assembly LUMT01 (sample SAMN03860299, study PRJNA289734) | marine metagenome | biome: seawater column; feature: ocean; material: water; isolation source: Red Sea water column Station 192 - depth 50m | place: Saudi Arabia: Red Sea | collected 2011-10-15 | depth 50 m
TTCTAAGAATAAATAAAAATTTTCATTAACAACAAGTAATGATTTGAATATTTTCACAGTATCATCAAAATGAAAAAAAAGCGGGGCAAGAATTATGAGCGATCCTTTTAAAAGGTATAATAATTGAATTAAGTACGATTTTTTGTTTATTAAAAATTGTGTATCTTCTTTACCAAAATGAAATGATGCCACTATAAGAAAAACTAACAGTGTGGTTGCAGGTAAGAGTGACCAAATAATAATGACACAAACTGCTATAAAAATATAGAAAATATAGAAAATATATATTCTTTCAAAATTAAATAATTTAAGAAGTTTTTTACCTTTAATATTATCTAATGCACCGTGTGAAACTCCAATAGTTAAAATTAAAAATAAGCATATTGATGATGAAATATCTAAATAATTTAATCTAAACATCACGACAGAAAATAGATTAATTAACAAAAAAAATATAAATGAATGATTAAGGTTAATTTTTTTAATTAATTGATTAGTCATTTAAAATAATTCTTTTAAAAATTTCCATTTAGGCATTTTTAAAATTATTTCTAAATCTTCAAAAAAATTACTTTTATTAGATAAGAAATTAATAGCAGTCTTAGGTGAACTATTGAACATTTTAAAGAAAATTTCCCCCATATCTGAAGAGTTATTTCTTAAAACTTTCAAAAAAATATTGTCCAAAAAATCATATTTTTTTTTAATTTTAAACAATTTAGCTTTAGAAATATTATCAATGTTTTCTGCTATATATTTGCTGTGTTCCTGAATATTTAAAAAAGTATAACCCGTGCTTAATCTTGTCATATCACCGGCTGATCCAATATATATTTCATTTAATTTTTTTAGATTTTTATTTCTAAATAAAGGTATAGAGCCTTCTTCTTTAAAATTGATTTTATAATTTCTGATATTTAAATGGTTTTTTAAGTATTGATCTATTTGATTATCATAATCTTTTATATTTTCATTACTTAAATTTGATATCCAGGTAGTTTCCACAAGTGCACTTTTTTTTGAAAAAGGTAAAGTGTAAAAAAAATGAACCTCATTTTTTTGATCACATGCAAAATCCATTAAGTTAAATATTTGGTCATCAAAAAAATCTTTTTCAGTTTCAATTTCTACACCACAAAAATGTTGCCACAAATTATTTGGCTTATTTTCAAAATTTGGAACGCTATTAAAAATTATTGAATTTGATAATTCAACATCATTAATATTTTTAAAAAATTTTATATTTTCATTTAATTTAAGTTTTGAAAGAATTTTGTCATAAAATTTTCCAGTATCTATAGATTGGTAAGGTGTTAGTTTACAATCAATAAACTTTGTATCATTAGGAATGTTTATAGAAAAATTATCCCAACTTTTTTTTACACAATCATCAAAATTATGTGGAAATACTTTCCAAAATGACCAAGTTTTGTCTCTTTTATATTCATCTCTAGGCTCAATTATAGCCAAAGATTTATTTTTTAATTTATCAGAAATTTCAAGTTCATAAGCCAAAGACAAACCTGCACAACCACCACCGATAATTATGTAATCAAAATCTTTCATTTAAATTTATCTCTTCATTAATTAATGAATGATCATGTTCAATGTTATTATCATTTTTATTTGTAAATGTTAAAATTATTAAATCAAAAATTGATAAAAAAGTTTCAATAATTTTTTCAATTTTTGTTACATAAATTTTTCCAGAATTTTTATAATTTTCTAAATTATTTTTATTAAGAAATTTTCATTGATATAAATTCTTTTATTATTTTTATCTTCAATTACGTCTCTTGAAATATTGGTAAGCTGCATTGCTATTCCAAGATCGATAGCTGATTTCAAGGAATTTGTCTTATTAACTTTTAAAATTTTTGCCATCATTAAACCAACTGTACCTGCTACTCTATAAGAGTAAATTAATAACTCTTTTTTTGATTTTAATTCCACTCTTTCTTTAATATCTGAATTAATCCCATCAAATAAATCATTAATTACTTTTGTTGAAATATTAAATTCATCTATAAGTTGCCAAATATTTTTAATAACAATGTTTTGAAAGTTTTTATTTAAAAAATCTTTCTTAAATTTTTCAAATTTAATTATTTTGTCTTCTAATTTTCCTGGATCATCTGCAATATTATCTGCTTCTCTACAAAAATCATAAAGCGCAGAACATTTATCATAAGTTTTTTTTGGCAACCACAAGATTTTTCATTTTTTCACCTTCTATTTGCCAATCTATATTTGATTGATTATTTGGAACTGGCACCAATACATAAAAACAATCACTACCCTCAGGAGCCATGCTCTTATCTGTTGCAGAAGGTCTATGTAGATAATAGCTAATATCGTTATTTAATTTTTTATAATCAAAAATATCATCCAGATGTTCTTTATATTTGTTCCCAAATTTAATTGTATGATGCTCAACGTTTTCATAGACTTTTTTGGTTCCAAAATAATAAACAAATAAACCCATTGAGTAATCCATCCTCTTTTGTTTCCAATCAAACAGCATTGAATTTTTTAGGTTTTTACTAGTCATCTTTTCATAAAAAGCAGGAGGGTCTGCATTACAAATAACATTATCAGCTTCGATAATCTCTTCATTGTCAACTACAACACCAGTAATTTTATTATTCTTAGTAATAATTTCTTTTACCTCAGTATTTTTTATTATTTCGATTTCTATTTCCTCCATTAACTTTTCAAATCCTTTAATTATATTTCCCGTACCACCCATTGAATAATGAATGCCCCATTTTTTTTCTAAATAAAGAATTAGCCCATAAATTGAGGTAGTTGTGAACGGATTACCACCAACCAAAAGTGGATGCATACTAAGCATCCTTCTTAATTTTTCATTTTTTACATAAGACGATACTAATGAATAAACTGATTTATAACTCTTAAGTTTTAATAATGCTAATTTAGTTTGGTCCTCAAAAACAAATTGATACCAAATTTTAAGTGGGGTTAGTTTTATGTAGTCCTCAGGATTTTTATTAAACAAACTGAATAGTTCGTTAATTAAATATGGAGCTGTTATTACTGTTGGCCCAGCATCAAAGGTAAAACCATCTTTTTTGAAAACTCTAGCTCTTCCACCTAGATCTGAATGTTTTTCTATTAATTTTACTTTATGTCCTTTGGCTCTTAGTCTTATTGCTGCAGCAATACCACCAAATCCAGATCCAATAACTATAGAATTCATTGCTGTAATTTATAGTTTTTTCAGGAAATTGTAACCGTATTATGAGTTTATTTTTTTTAGCTGTTCTTTAGTTTCTTCTAAATTTTTTTGAAATACAGCATCCAGTTTAGATTTATCAACTGATGTGGTTATGATTTTTTTTACTGAGTCTACCGCTATTTTGATTGAAGCATCTTTTATTTCTTTCAATGCAGCCTCTTTCATTTGGCTAATTTTATTTTCAGCCAAACTTTTTTTAATTTCTGATGATTTATGAAATTTATCATTTAAATCTATTATTAACTTATCCGACTCTTTTTTTGCATTTTCCAAAATTTCATTACTTACAGAACTAGCTGTATCTAATTTTTTTTGAGCATTATCGAGTAAAGTTTTTGCTTCTGTTCTCAATTTTTCACTTTCATCTATCTCATTTTTGATATCAGAAATCATACCATCAAGCATTTGAGAAACTTTTTGTGGAATTTTAAAGTAAACTAAAACCCCGATGAAGATTACAAATGAAATAGCTACCCAGAAAGTTGCATCAATTGCCATAGTATTTATCTCCATTTCTTCTAGATAGATCGTCAACAATTGCTGATATACTGCTATTATTTACTTCAGCACCAATCAGTTTCTGAAGTAACTCAGATGACGTTTCGATAGCAATTTTATTTATTTTGTCAGGCGCATTATCTCTTAAAGCTTGGATTTCTTTTTCCGCTTTAGCTATTTCGTCATCTATTTGTTTATCAAGAACGTCTCTTTTAGCGTTTATATCTTTAACTGCCTTTTCTCTTGCTTGATTAAACATAGCATTAGCTTCAGTTTTGCTTTTTAAAATTATTTGATCATATTCTTTAAGTTTGGTCTCACTATCTTCTCTTTGTTTTTCAGCTGCCTCAATATTTTCTAGAATTTGAGATTTTCTAGACTCTAAGTTGTTACTAATTTTTGGAAGAATTAGTTTAGATAAAACTAAATACATTATCCCAAAAGTAAGTACCAACCAGAAAATCTGAGAAACCCAAAACTCTGGATTTAATTGAGGCATACCTCCACTTTCAGCGGCAAAAGCTTCTTTAATAAAAAAGAAGCTTAAAAATATTAGATGAAGATATATTTTTTTGACCATTAACTTAAAACGCAAATAAAATAATCAATGCAACAACTAATCCAAATAATCCTGTTGCTTCAGCAAGTGCAAAACCTAAAAGTAGGTTAGGAAATTGTTTCTGAGCTGCTGATGGGTTTCTCATAGCACCTGATAAATAATTTCCAAAAATTATTCCAATACCAACACCGGCACCAGCTAAAGCTATTGCTGCTAAACCTGCTCCGATCATTTTTGCTGCTTCTAATTCCATTATATCCTCCTCTGTTATTAATGGTGTAAATTTAATGCATCATTTAAATAGAGTATGACCAGCCATCATATTTGCAAATAATCTAACTGATAGACTTATTGGTCTACTTAAATAAGAAATAATTTCAATAACTACTATTAAAGGAAGTAATACCGCTGGTACTCCACTTGGTACAAACAATTTTAAATATCCAAAACCATGTTTAATAAATCCAATTACTGTTACGCCAATAAAGATAAATGCAGCAAGAACAAATGTAACGATAATATGACTTGTTACAGTGAATGTGTATGGTATCATTCCAAACATGTTGCAAAATAAAACAAACATGAACAATGAAAAAATAAATGCAAAATATGGTTTTGCTTTAGAACCAGCTGTATCACTAATCATTTTAGCAACAAAGGTGTAGCTAAGTTCCGCTAATAATTGAATTTTATTTGGTAAGATTGAATTTTTCTTAGATCCTAAATTAAAAATTAATAAAATAGAAACTGTACTTATAATCATAAACAAACTTGCGTTTGTAAAAGATATATCAAATGCTCCAACTTTTATTTCAGGTCCAATTCTATAAACATCGAATTGGGACATCGGGTTTGCTGCCATAGTACTAACTTATTTTTGCATCTTTTTTGCTGATCTAATCACGTTTGTTATTCCAGCGATCACCCCAACAAAAAAAAATATTAATATAAACCAGGGTTTAGTACCAAAGGTCTTGTCAAAAATAAACCCAATAATTGTCCCGACGGCCACTGCAGAAACAAGTTCTGTGCTCAATTTGAATGCAGTTCCAATAGGCGAGGGATTATCCTTCTTGTTATAAAGATTTTTCTTAGAAATCTTGCTTTTTGCAATCTCTAAGCGAGTTTTAAAAGGGTCTTTTGCCATTTATTTTGGTTAAGCAACCATACTTTCTGCTTTTTGAAGGTCTACAGCTACCAGTTGGCTTATCCCTTTTTGTGGCATAGTTACTCCATATAGCCTGTTCATTTTAGACATTGTTAAGGCGTGGTGAGTAACAATTATAAATTTAGTGTTAGTAATTTTAATTAACTCCTCTAGCAAGCTACAAAATCTTGTAACGTTAGCATCATCAAGAGGAGCATCCACCTCATCTAAAACACAAATTGGAGAAGGGTTAGTTAAAAATACTGCAAATATTAAAGATAGGGCAGTTAGTGCTTGTTCACCACCAGATAATAAAGTTATAGATTGAAGCCTTTTTCCTGGTGGACTGACCAACATTTCTAAACCAGCTTCTAATGGATCATCAGAGTCTACTAATTCAAGCTTGGCATTTCCTCCATTAAAAAGTTTTGTATAAACCTCATTAAATTTTCTGTTAACTTTTTCAAATGCCTCAACAAGTCTTTCCCTTCCTTTTTGATTTAGCTCATCAATACTATCTTTAAGTTTAACAATTGCGGTAACTAGGTCACTACGATCTTGTTCCATTTTTTTTATTTCTTCTTCATACTTACTAGTTTCCTCATCTGCTTTTAAATTTACAGAACCTAATTGATCTCTTTGTTGTTTTTTTTTATCTAATGCATCTTCTTGATCAACATGATTTGGAAGTTCTTCAACTCCAAATAAATTTGAATTTTCTAAAATATTTTCTTCTGTTAAATTTAATTCTGTATTAACCCTATCAAGCAAATCATTTTTTCTTTTTTGTAAACCTTCTATGGTTGCACCTGAGCTAGCTTTTCGCTCTCTAATTTGAATTGATTGCTCTTGTATTTCATTTAGTTGAGCTCTTAAAGTTTCAATTTTTTTATCAGTTTCTTCTATAATTTTTTCGTTCTCTATTTTTTCTTCATCAGAAATTCTTAAATTTTCTGTAATTTGACCTTTTCTTTCTGCTTGTACTCTTGGCTGATTTTCTAAATCATTTAATTGTTTAGATAATTTATTTTTTCTTTCAGTTAATTCATTTACCATCTTTTCTGAATTAGATAAAAGATTTTTCCAGCTTTCTATTTCAGTCTCTATTGTTTTTATTCTTTCATTTCTTTTTACTGATTCATTCTTTATTGACTGATTTTTACTATATGCATCAGCATATTTTTCTTGAAGTATTTTTATATTTTGAGATTTCTCATTTACACTTAATAGCTCTGTTCTTGATTTTTCATTTTTTAAATCATTAATAAAATTGTCTAATTCCATATTACATCTATCGAGTAATGTAACTGCTTGATTTATCTCATTACTATCAATTAATTCTTTTGCTCTAGTAATTGAATTTTTTACATTCTTTATAGGACCAATGCTTATTTTAATTGTATCGTCAGCTAAATTATTAACAACTTCATCAACTTCTTTTTGCTCTCTTTCAAGTTCATTTTTTGCATTTTCTAGATCTTCGTTTGATAACTTTTCTGTTTCAAAATATTTTGAATCTACTTCAATTAAGTCTGACTTTTCTTCCTTTAATCTTTTTTCATTAGAGTTAGCATCAATAATAATTCCATTTTCTCTTGATATGTCTTCGTCTAAAGTCTTTATTGATTTCTTAATTGTTTCAATTTCATCTTGAATTCTAGTATTTTCCTCATCTAGGTTCTGTAGTTCCAAATTAAGTCTCTGTATTCTTGATAAATTCTCAATATTTTTTTCTCTAAGTGGAGCAACTTTATCAGTTGAAGTTTTTATTAAGTTTTCAAGTTCAGATATCTGATTGTTGAAACTTTCAACTTCACCTCCTGCCTCTGTATTAATTTCATTTTCTATTCTTATTTCCTTATCGATATCCAATAATCTTAGATAATATAGACCAGCCTCTATTTTTTTTATCTCCTCTGAAATTAATTTGTATTTTGTAGCTTCTTCAGCTTGTTTTTGAAGATTTGCCAATTGTTTTTCTTGTTGCCTTCGTAATTCATCAGCTCTTTTTAAATTATTTTCAGCCGCACCGAGTCTAAGTTCAGCTTCATGTCTTCTTACATGTAAACCAGAAATTCCAGCTGCCTCCTCAAGTATTGCTCTTCTGTCAGTAGGTTTTGCTGTCACTAAAGCTCCAATTCTTCCTTGGCTAATCATAGAAGGGGAATGTGCGCCCGTTGAAAGATCTGCAAAAAACATTTGAGCATCTCTTGCTCTTACCTCTTTGTCATTAATATAAAATTTAGAACCCTTATCTTTTTCAATTTTTCGTCTAACTTGAATGTTTTCTAATTCACGATATTGAATGGGACCTTCTTTTTCTTTGTTCTCTACTTCTATGGAAACTTCTGCAATATTTTTTGATGCTTTATTAGATGTACCTGAAAAAATTACATCTTCCATTCCTGATCCTCTCATACTTTTTGCAGAGGTCTCTCCCATTACCCATCTTAAAGATTCTACTATGTTTGATTTTCCACAGCCGTTAGGACCAACAATTCCAGTAAGACCTTCTTCTATCAAGAAATTTGTTTTTTCAGCAAATGATTTAAATCCATTTAATTGGATTTTTTTAAACTCCATGCACTAACTTATATCATTTTTTCTAGTGCTTTTTTCATTGAGTTTACCTTGAAGTTTTTAGAACCATCTATTCGGTCATTTAACACAAAATCCTCAATATTTTTGTTATTCACACAAGATTCAAAATCGATAGAGAAACCTTCATTTTTTAAAAATATTTGAAGATTTTTATTTGCTTCTTCAATAGAGCTTCCCTTTACCCATTTTTGTTGGTTGGCGTATAAACTTTCCAAAATATCAGCATTACCATCATTTTTACATTGAGCAACTTTTGAAGCGTTGAAGGCGGCAATATCTAAAGGAAAATGTCTAAATTCTATTTTAGCAAGACCTGTGTCCAGATATTCTTTTTTAAGTTCTGGATAAACGTTTTTATGAAAATTAGCACAATGGCTGCAAGTTAGTGACTCAAACGCAATTATAGTTATTTTTGCGTCTTTATTTCCAACAATAATTCTTTTTATTTCTTCAGCGTTTAAATTTGAAAAGCTTCCTAAAACAATTATGGCAAGTAATATAATTTTTTTCATTTTTCTTTATAAACTTTTGTTAATTCTGTTAATGATTTTTTAATCTTTTCGTTTTTAACATCTTTGATTTTATCTCGATATTTACTAATTGCCACATTATTAGAATTAATTTCATTCAAACTGCTAGTTTTTTGTTCGTCATCAAAGCTAATAAATTTGAGCTTTTCAACAACATCGTAGCCAAAAAAATTATTCATTTTATCTAAAATGTTTTTTTTTGAATATTCTACATCTACTTCATGGCCCCTTTTAACCATTACAACTAAAGTACTCACACCAAATCGATTTGAGTTTTTGAATGTTTTTGGGAAACAGACTTTAAACAATTCATTTCCAACTAAATATTTCCAATTACTCAGTGTTTCTGAATATATATGACCTTTTTTATTAATAATTTTTTTTAGATTTTTTGGCAAAGTGTCTTTGAAAGATCTTAATCCTTGAATGCTAGTATTTCTCTGCTTAGTATTATTTTTAAATTGCATATGAAAGATCTAATAATAACAAATAAAATTCTCAATTGGTACGATATAAATAAGAGATCTTTACCTTGGAGAAATAAGGTTTCACAAGAAAAGAAACAATACTTTACATTGGTTAGCGAGTTTATGTTGCAACAAACTCAGGTTGCTACTGTGATACCTTATTTTAATAGATTTATTAAAAATATTCCTAATATTGAAAAGTTATCAAAATATAATGATAGAAAATTAACCAAACTTTGGGAAGGTCTTGGATATTATTCAAGAGTTAAAAATTTAAAAAAAACTGCTCAAATAATTGTTAAAAAATTCAATAAAAAAATACCTAGAGATTTTTATGAATTAAAATCATTACCAGGTATTGGCGATTATACAGCGAGTGCAATTTCAGCAATCGCATTTAACAAACCAATAATTCCTTTGGATGGAAACATTGAAAGAGTATTAAAAAGATATCTGTATTTAAAGAAACAAAGTCAAATTAAAAAAGAATTCTTACAAGATCAAAAAAAAATTTTTGGGACATCGACAAAAAGATCAAGCGATTATGCGCAAGCTTTGATGGAACTGGGTGCATTAATTTGTAAACCTACAAACCCTAATTGTAATAAATGTCCACTATCTAATAATTGCAAAGCATTTAAAAATAAAAATTTTGATTTAGTGAAATTAAAGAAAATTAACAAGGAAACATATTATAAATTGAATGTTTATAAAAAAAATAATCAATATTTATTAATCAAAAATAATAAATTTAATTTTTTAAAAAATTTAAATATTTTTCCAATGGATCAATTAAATAATCCTAAAAATTTTGATAAAGATTTAAATTTTAAAATATCTAATATGAATATGAATATTAAAATTGAATATAAAAAGAAGCATAACTTTGACAAAAATATTAATTGGATAAATCCTGCAAAGCTTGAAAATTATGTACTTCCAACATTTACCAGAAAGATAATAAAATTTTTAGAAAGTCAAAAATGAAAAAAATAGCAATTATTGGCGCAGGTATTTCCGGTCTGTTTATAGCTAACTTATTTAAAGGAAATAAAGATTATCAGGTCACAATTTATGAAAAAAAAACCTCATTAGAAATAGGGGAAGGTTATGGCATTCAATTATCTGTTAATAGCGTAAAGTTATTAAACAAATTAGGCTTCTCTTCCTTGTCAGACAAAGAGAAATTTAATCCAAAAAAAATTGACTTTTATCAAATTAAAAATTCAAAGAAAATTTGTGATTTAAATATTTCAGAATTTAATTCTGATGATTGTAAGTATACAACATTGAAAAGATCAAAATTACTTCAGTTCCTAATAAATCGACTGGATAACAATACAATCCAGTTTAACTGCAGTTTAGACAACATAGAATACAGTAATGATTTAATAAATTTAACTTTTGATAAAGAAAAAATAACTTGTGATCATTTAGTTATTTCAGATGGTGTATTTTCAAAAGGAAAGTCATTAATTTCAAATAATAATTCAGAACCAATTTACAATAACACTATCGCTGTTAGAGCCAGTGTATCCAAAGAAAGTCTTGATAATATAAACGAGGAGAATGTTTCTTTATTTTTAGGATCAGATTTTCATTATGTATTATATCCACTTAATAATGATAAAAATTTTAATTTTATTGGGATATTGAAGAATAAGTTAAATTCTGATCAGCAAAAAAACCACAATCTTTGTAATGAAAGTACATTTATTGAGAGCATTAAAGAAAAATTATCCGAAAAAATTTCATCAAAAGTATTTCAGAGCCTTGAAGATATAAAATTGTTTCCAGTGTTTGTAAGTAAAAATCAATTTATTCCTCCAAAAAATATTTATTTAGTTGGAGATGCTTTTTTTGCATTCTCTCCTTCTTTTGCTCAGGGAGCCTCACAATCAATAGAAGGAGCTAATCAATTACATGAAGTTATAATTAACCAAAAAAATGATTTTTATAATTCTAGATTAGAGAGAGTAAAAATGATTAATAGAAGATCTGATTTTAATCAATTTGCTTTTCATTTATCAAATCCGATTATGATCTTTTTTAGAAATATTTTTTTAAAGCTTTTGACAAAAAATAAAAAATTTCTGCAAAGTTATTTAGGTAAAATTTATAAAGATTAATTTTTAGAAATTAATCTTTGTCTCAAGTAATCGATTGGGTAGGTTCGTCCATTAATATCACAATGCCAAAATGTCCAACCATTACAGCTTTCAGCTCCCAAAATAGTAGCTGCAACTTTATGAATAGAACCTTCCGCTTGGTTGTGCTTGATGCTACCATCAGCCATTATTCTTGCTGTTATTTTTTTCTTATTATCAAAAATATTTGTTCCAGGCTTAATTATTCCAAGCTCTACCAACGATCCAAATGGAATTCTTGGTTTTGATCTAACTAGATCATTTTTATTTGATGTAGCTAGTAAAATTCTATGTAAAAGTGATTCTGGTTTTTGAGTAGAGTGAATTTTTTTTCCATTTTTTTTAAGTCGTTCAGAACCACTACAAATAGGAAGACTCCAATTAGATCTCATCTGAAGATCATCATTTAAACATTTCAAAGACTGATAATTGAATGTGTATTTTGATTTTTCACTCTTCGAAGCCCAAATTAAAGTCTCATGAGCATTTGTAAATCTTGTGCCTCTAAAGTTAGGCATTGGATTATTTTTATTCCAGATGACATCATTTAGTATCCAGAAACCTAAATTTTGTATTGCAGTTCCTACTCTAAAAATATTATGGTAACTACCTATAACCCAAATAGCTCCATCTTTTTTCAAAATCCTTTTGCATTCATTAAGCCATTCATACGTGAACTCATCGTATTTTTTAAAATTTTCAAATTGATCCCACTTATCGTTTACAGCGCTGACTTTAGATCTATCTGGTCTAGTCAATTCACCTTTCAATTGTAAATTATATGGAGGGTCAGCAAAAATTAAATCAAAAGTTTCACGTGGAATTTTTTTTAATTCTTCGAGACTGTCTCCGTTAATTATTTTATTTTTAAAATCAGATTTCATTTGTAAAAATTAATTAGACTCCAAATGGATTCTTCGGTCAACCTGTGATTGAAAAAATTGGATTCGATTTGTGTATCGAATTTTAATGATAACTAGATGTAGTATTAAGTTAATCTAGATATAGGAGAGAAAGTTTTTCTATGATGTTTGGTTATGCCTAGTCTCTTTAATGCTTGTAAGTGTTGTTTGGTTCCATATCCAAAATTTTTATCCCAATGATAACCTTTGTTTTTTTTTGATAGAGTAGCAACAAATCTATCTCTTGATACCTTTGCTATTATAGAGGCTGCTGAAATTGATGGAATTTTTCTATCACCCTTTATGATCGATTTTAATTTATAATTTTTTAAATTTGGAATTTTGTTTCCATCTATCAATACAAGAGTTGGTTTTTTTGTTAATTTTAATATAGCTCTTTTCATAGCCAGTAAACTTGCATTTAGTATATTGAGTTTTTCAATCTCGTTAACAGAAGCTTTGCCTAATGACCAAATTGAATTTTTTTTAATATAATTAAAAAGGTATTCTCTCTTTTTTTTACTCAACACTTTTGAGTCTTTTAAAATTTTTGGATCCACAGATTTTTTTAGAATGACAGCAGCAGCATAAACAGGACCTATTAAACTACCTCTGCCGACCTCATCAACACCAGCTATTAATTTCATTAAATTGTTAATTTTAACTCTTTAACTTTTTCTCTTATTTTTTTTAAATCTTCCCATGAATATTTTTTATTATCTGGATATCTAATTAAATAAGAAGGGTTAAAAGTTATCATTAAAGGATAAGTATTATTATTTAAAATTATTTCCTTCCATTTACCTCTTTCTGAAGATATTTTTTCATTAATCCCAGTAACAGCTTCCATAGCTGTGCTACCCATTAAAATTATAATTTTGGGATCAATAATAGATATATGTTCTTTTAAAAAGTTTGAGTAACGTTTAATTTCTTGTGAAGTTGGTTTTCTATCCTCTGGTGGTCTAAAATTTATTGCATAACTTGTATAAATATTTTGTCTCTTAATATTTATTGCTATTAACATTTTGTCTAAAAGCTCTCCACTTTCTCCTTTAAAAGGGTTTCCAACTTTGTCTTCAATTTCACCTGGTGCTTCTCCGATTAACATTATAGGACTATCAATATTTCCTTCTCCAAGAACAATATTTTTGGAATTATTTCTTAGTTTACAATTTTCAATTGAATTTAATTGTTTCTTTAGATTTTCTAATAAATCTTGTTTATTTCTTTGATTGATATCACTTTCTTTTTTGACCTCAGAAAACCTATTAATAGGTTTTTTATCAAATACAAAATTGGCTTCTATTGTATTTATTAATTCTTCGTTTAATTTGTCGTTTTGATTTATCAATTTTTTCACCTTACAAGGATTAAATGATATCTAAAATATTTAAAATCATATTATTATTAGTGTTATTCTATCAGACGCCTGTTTATTCTAAAAGTACAAGTTTTTTCAGGAAGAAAATAGAATTAATCTAGTAATTTTTGAGACTTTAAAGCAGTACATTTACACTTTTAAAAATAAAAAACTTTTACCTAATAAGAAAAATTTTGGAAACTTATCATTAATAGCTGAGGCATTTCAAAGATGTCATTATAATGATCAAAGAACCAGCTCTTTCTTTTTAAATTTAATTAATAATCAACAAGGTGATTATTCAAGATATATATTTTTTTATATAAATTATCTAATTCAGAATAAGGAGTTTGATCAGGCAAAGTCAGTAATTGATCAAATTGATTATATTGGCTCAACACTTTTGTTAACTCAAACCAAAAGCTGGATAGATAATAATAAGTTTAAAAGTTTTGAAAAAATTTTCTCATGTCAAAACCATAATGATATAATTAGTGAATTTTTATTTTTGATATCAAATCTTTATTCATCACAAGATAATTTTGAAAAATCAAATTTTTATTTAAATTTATCAATATACTTAAATCCTAAATTTGAATTTAATTTATCCCTTGTTGCAGAAAATTTCTTTGCAGATGGTGAATACAACAAGGTAAAAAAAATAGTAAGAAAATTTAAAGAGACTGATGAGTTTTATTATTGGTTTAGAGTTAAAAAAGAAGCGCAAATAATAGTGAAAGAACAAAATTATGAAAAGGGCACAAGCTATATCGAGTCTAAATTTAAAAATATTGAAAAACCTAATCCAAAGATGATTTTTGATTTAGCGAATTTTTACAAAAACTCTAAAAATTATGAACTTGCAATTGATAATTATTCAAGATTAATCTCCTCACTAGAGGATACATCTGTAATTAAATCAGATATTTTATATCGAAGAGGTGGGAGTTACGAAAGATTAGGTAATTATGAGAAGTCAGATGAAGATTTACTTCATGCATTAAGAATAAGACCTAATGATGCATACGTCCTAAATTATCTTGCTTATTCTTGGTTAGAACGTGATTACAAAATAGATGAAGCGATGGAAATGTTAAAAATAGCATATGATTTAAAAAGTAATGATCCCTATATTATTGACTCAATTGGTTGGGCATATTTCTTGATAGAGGAATATAAAGAAGCAGAAAAATATTTAAAAAGAGCTGTAGAATTAATGCCTGATGACCCAATAGTAAATGATCATTACGGAGATATATTGTGGAAGCTAGATCAAAAAATTCAGGCGAGATATTTTTGGAATAGTGTGTTGAGCTTTGATGATACTGAAGATGATATGAGAGAAAATATAAACAAAAAATTGATTACTGGCTTTAAATCTATTCAATGAAATTAAATTTAAAGTCTCATGCTAAAATCAATTTAGCTCTCAATGTAACAGGAAAAAATAAATCATTACATAAAATTGAAAGCATCATTAGTTTTATTGATTTGTATGATGTTATTTCAATAAAAAAAAAAGGAGGTGAAAAACATAATATTTCTTTTCAAGGGAAATTTGCGAAAGGTATTGGAAAAAAAAATACTGTTCAAAAACTCTTTCAAATACTAGATCGAGAAAAATTATTGCTAAATCAAAAATTTAGAGTTTCTATAACAAAGAATATTCCTCAAAAAGCAGGACTTGGTGGTGGTTCTATTAATGCTGCGAGTATTTTAAATTTTTTAAATAAAAAAAAGGTAATTAAAATTAGTGAAAAGAAAATTTTGGAGGTTTGCTCTGAAATAGGGTCTGATGTTATTTTAGGTATAGACCCATCTAGCTCAGTTTTACTTTCAAACAATAAAATCAAAAAATTTTTTAATTGTCCGACTCTAAATATGCTTTTAATAAAGCCCAATTTTGGTTGTGCGACAAAAAAAATTTATTCTAACGTTACAAATTTTACAAAACCAAAATTTAATAATCCTAAAAAAAATATGTTTGGTTATAAATTTTTAAAAAATCAAAGTAATACTTTAGAAGATGTTGCAATTTCAAAATACCCACAAATAAAAAAGATTAAGTTATTTTTAGAAAAGACAAATAATCCTGAGTTTGTAAGAATGACTGGGTCTGGATCTACAGTTATTGCTTACTATAAATCAGTCAAAGACTGTAATTCAGCAAAAGTTCAATTTAAGAGGAAATTTAAAAATTGTTGGTTGTATGTATCAAAAACTATATAAATTTATTTTTTTTGTGTTATAGGAACTATAATATTGGGGCGTAGCCAAGCGGTAAGGCACGGGTTTTTGGTACCTGCATCCTAGGTTCGAATCCTAGCGCCCCAGCCATATATATGGATAAATTTTTAGATAAAATTTTTTTTAGGTCCAAAAATCTTAATTATATAAGTAAAAATATAAAAAACATATCCGAGAACACTCCTGCAAAAAAAATTTTTGAAGCAATCAACAATTATTCTGAAAATAGTGAATTAAGATTTGTTGGAGGATGTATTAGAAAAATTATAAATCGAGAAGAAGTAGATGACATTGATTTAGCAACTAACATTAC
>LUMT01000524.1_pt1 | contig 16012 bp, 15 predicted proteins | sample 729741 | NCBI WGS metagenome assembly LUMT01 (sample SAMN03860299, study PRJNA289734) | marine metagenome | biome: seawater column; feature: ocean; material: water; isolation source: Red Sea water column Station 192 - depth 50m | place: Saudi Arabia: Red Sea | collected 2011-10-15 | depth 50 m
CAAGCGTTGATTAATCAGTTGTATCAACCTGTGCAATGGACGAAAATCTTAGATGAGTTTGAGCAAAATGGTATCCACTATTTGGGGGAATGCGGTTCGGGTAATGTCCTGAGCAATTTGGCGAAACGCTTAGCATTTGTAGAAAAGGTTTTCCCAACAGATACGATTGCACGCTTTGACGATGCTTTACAGCAAATCAAAGCAATTGAAGCATAGAAACTATTTATTTTTAGATTGAAACTTATTTTCAGATTGGATAGAAACTGAATTAGCGAGATGTTTTTAAATCGAAATGTTGAATAAAAGGAATATTGAATGAGCGACACTAAGAAAGTAGCTCTCGTGACAGGTGCAAGCCGCGGTATCGGTGCTGCGATTGCGGCACAGCTTGCCCAAGATGGATTCTTTGTTGTAGGGACAGCGACCTCACAACAAGGTGCAGATGCGATTAGCCAAAGCTTAGCTATTCAAGGTGCAGACTGTGGTGTAGGCAAAGTGCTGAATGTCTGTGATAAAGATGCAATTGAGCAAGTGATTAGCGAGATTGAAGCTGAGTACGGCAACGTCTTGGTCTTGGTGAATAATGCAGGCATTACCAAAGACAATCTATTACTTCGTTTGAATGAAGATGACTGGGATGAAGTGATCAATACGCATCTTAAAGCCGTCTATCGCCTGTCTAAACGTGTATTAAAAGGCATGACCAAAGCACGGTTCGGACGCATTATTAATATTAGCTCAGTGGTTGCGCACTTTGCCAATGGTGGACAAACTAACTATTCAGCAGCTAAAGCAGGTATCGAAGCTTTTGGGCGTAGTCTTGCGCAGGAAATGGGTAGTCGTCAGATCACAGTCAATGCGATTGCCCCTGGATTTATTGCCACAGATATGACTGAAACCTTACCTGAAGACGTCAAAGCAAAAATGATTGCCCAAGTCCCTTTAAATCGTTTGGGTCAACCCCAAGATATTGCGGATGCGGTCAGCTATTTAGCCAGTGATCGTGCCAGTTATATTACGGGTACAGTGTTGCACATCAACGGTGGCATGTATATGTCATGATTTTGTTTAGGCACGTAATTGGCTTTGACATTATCTATTTTTAATCTAAACTAAGGCGAGAACAAAACGCCACAAGCAATGAGGAGAATTCCTGTGAGCGATATCGAACAACGTGTTAAACAAGCAGTCGCTGAACAACTCGGTGTCAATGCTGAAGAAATCAAAAATGAAGCATCTTTTATGGATGATTTAGGTGCTGATTCTTTAGATCTAGTAGAGTTAGTAATGTCATTTGAAAATGACTTTGACATTACCATCCCTGATGAAGACTCAAATGCAATCACCACAGTTCAATCTGCAATTGATTACATTACAGAAAAGCTTGGTTAATTTAAAAAAGCCAAGATATTTTAAGGTCGCATATTGCGACCTTTTTTATTGCTAAAATTTTTTACACTATTTCAAAAGTGACTTGATTAACCTTACAAAACATTACACGAATGAGTATTTTATTTGCTTGAGTAGGTCTTCGAATCACGCTAAAAATTGAGAACCGATTTTGGTATATTAAGAAAATGGAGATTGATATGGGCTTTTTCGATTTTGTAAAAGGCATCGGCAAAAAGAATAACGCACAGCCAGTAGAACAACCAAATGCACCTGCTGCAAGTGAACCATCTGCACAAGAAACCGCAAATAAACTACTTGGCTTGGTGAAAGGTTTGGATTTGGGCATTACGGGTTTGTCTGTTGGCTATAACAGCACTACAGACCTCGCAACGCTCAAAGGTGAAGCACCATCACAAGCTGCTCGTGAAAAAGCAATTCTTGTTGTGGGTAATGTTGATCATGTAGCACGTGTTGATGATCAAATGACAGTAGCGACGGCTGAACCTGAAAGTAAATTCTACACGGTACAATCAGGCGACAATTTGTCGAAAATCGCCAAAGAAGTGTATGGCGACGCGAATCAATATCCAAAAATCTTTGAAGCAAACAAACCTATGCTCAAAGACCCTGATGAAATCTTTCCAGGTCAAGTATTGCGTATTCCTGCGTAAATAAATAACCAAAAAATCGCTCAATTGAGCGATTTTTTTTATTGCAGGGAATTATTGCTTAAGAATTAAAGACGTTTACGCTTAGCCGTTACAATCTGCGACTGACGCATGCGGAAGCCATCTTTTTGCTTATCTGTGGTTTTGTCAATGCAGTGCAGACAAGATACACCATGTTCATAGCTTGGCAATTCACGCTCTTCAGGTGTAGTTGACCAACCGCAAGCGTGGCATTTTTCATTCTGACCTTCTTTAAGACCGTGCGTCATTGCTGTACGACCATCGAAGACAAAACATTCACCTTGCCACAAACTTTGTTCAGCTGGCATTTCTTCGAGGTATTTTAGAATCCCACCTTTGAGGTGATAGACCTCATCAAAACCTTCTTGTAAAAGCAGTGATGTCGATTTTTCACAGCGAATCCCGCCTGTGCAAAACATCGCAATTTTTTTATCTTTATGTTCTGCAAGTTGCTGTTTTACATATTCAGGAAATTCACGGAAGCTTTCAGTTTTTGGGTCAATAGCCCCTTTGAATGTGCCTGCTTGGTATTCGTAGTCGTTACGTGTATCAATCAAGATCACATCGTCACGGCTGATCATGTCGTTCCACTCTTGTGGATTGAGATAGTGTCCAACCAAGTCACGTGGTTTCACATCGACGCCCAAAGTGACGATTTCTTTTTTCAGCTTAATTTTCATCTTGCGAAAAGGTTTTTCTTGGCTCAGCGATTCTTTGTATTCCATCGCATTAAAGCCTTCATTGAGCAAGAATTGGCGGATACGATCAATCGCTTCTCGATCGCCTGCCACAGTACCATTAATCCCTTCATCTGCTACGATCAGCGTACCACAGAGGTTGATGCTTTGAACCAAGTTCAGTAAACGCTCACGTAAGTCAGCAGGATTTGAAACTTCACGAAATTGGTACAGTGCGGCAACGATCCAAGTGGCAGTGTTTTGTGCTGGCGATGTTGCTGGCTCTGCGACAGGTGTAAGCTGTTCTACAGTAGCAGTCATGGGATAGATACTCCGAATATAAATGATGTGGGCAATAAACGTGCTTAATAAACTGGTTGATAAACCGAGTGTATAAAAGCGAGTTGATAAAAATATAAGGTGCGTTATTCTAACGGAATCTAATTCAGAAAGCGATAATTCCATATAACTGTTATGGATTAATCGAGTTAAGTTTATTGAGCAAAATTGTATGTCCAACCTAATCATCAAAGCCGAAACGCAACTGCTATTGACACCCTGTGCAGGGCGGTGCTCGACGGTATTTGGCGATAGTGTATGTCGTGGTTGTCGCCGATTTAACCATGAGGTGATCAATTGGAATCGCTACAGTAATGCGGAGAAGCAGTCGATTTGGCAACGCTTAGATGCACAGCTCGATCAAATCCTCGTGCCATTATTGCCACAATATGAATTAGCGACCATTGAAGCCTTTCTAACCCATAAACGTATTCGCCTGATGCCGAATGCCAGTCTTGGGCGTAAGCTCTATCATGCGTTAAAGCTGTGCGAAAAAAATATCAATTTTGCTGATGAAAGTGGTTTGGGTTTAGAGTCTTCTCAAATCAAAACCACATGGAAATTGTTTGAAGCACGTGTGTTAAATCTTGCCCAAGCAAGCTATGAAGTGGCATGGCTACGTGCTAATTTTATCCATCAAAATGTCAACGAATTTGACGAAGAATAAATTTCTCAAAACTACATTTGACCTGTTTGATTCTTTAACAAAATTATCTATGAAATTAGGACCTGGTAATGAAAGTAAATTTTTATCTATTTTATTGCATTTATGATTTAAAAGGCTTTCTGAATCTTTACCTATTATAGATTCAATCCATTCTGTATCAAGCCATAGGACAGATTGATCTGTTTGGAGGTGCACGTCGGGTCGATCAAGAGCGCAGTCAATTGTTAAAAGATTCGATCGATGATGCACATGCCAAAAATGTGATTTTATTTATCGGTGATGGCACCAGTGACTCAGAAATCACCATTGCACGGAATTATCTTGCGGGTGCGTCAGGTTATCTGAAAGGGATTGATGCTTTGCCATTTACTGCAAGCTATACCACTTATTCGATTGATCCAGATGGTCGAGTAAATTATGTGACGGACTCTGCGGCATCGGCAAGTGCTTGGGCGACAGGTGCCAAGTCTTACAATGGTGCATTGGGTATAGATCGTCATAGCAAAATCCACCCGTCTTTGCTTGAGATTGCGAAAGCCAATGGACTCGCAACAGGTAATGTGACGACGACGGAAATCCAAGATGCAACACCTGCGTCAATGTATGCGCATATCTCAGCACGCAAATGCTATACGCCTGAAAAAACAGCGGAGCTGTGTACAAGTGAAACCTTACAAAAAGGTGGCCTAGGATCGATCACAGAGCAATTGTTAAAGAATCACGCGGACATCACCTTGGGTGGTGGTTCAGCACATTTCGATGCAATAGCTACAGCAGGGCAATATCAAGGACAAACCTTATTACAACAAGCCAAAGCACGTGGATTTCGCATCGTCAATAATTTGCAAGAATTGCAAGCTGTCGATGCAGTAAGTCAACAGCAACCAGTAATTGGCTTATTTGCAAGTAGCCATTTACCAGTGATTTGGACTGGACCACAATCTACGCTGAATGGGAATAAAAAACCTGCGATCGAATGTCAAGATAATCCTGAGTTTGTATCAGGAACACCACGACTCAAAGAAATGACAGCCAAAGCATTGTCGTTATTGGTGAATCATCCAAAAGGATTTTTCTTACAAGTGGAAAGTGGCTCGATTGATAAACAAAATCATAAAGCCAATGCTTGTGGTCAGATTGGCGAAACCAAGCAACTGGATGAGGCAATCCAAGTTGGGCTTGAGTTTGCGAAGCAACATGGTGAAACTTTGATTATTGTGACGGGCGATCATGCGCACACCAGTCAAATTATTCCAACCAAAGCCAATAGCCCAGGACTTACTATTGCACTGAAGACACCAATTGATCAATCGGTTATGGCGGTGAACTACGGTACAGAAACAGGGGATAGCCAAGCGCATACAGGTGCACAAGTACGCATCGCTGCATTCGGTCCGAGAGCGGCGAATGTGACAGGGTTGCTTGATCAGACGGATTTATTTTTCATTATTCGGGATGCCGTGACAGATTACTTGATTGATGCTGGAACATATAGTCTTTTCATAACCTTGATTTTTAAAAATGTGTTATGCGACTTGTACAGGAATACAGTTGGCAGTATGGCTGACAGTATTGTCTGGATTTGCATAGACTAGGCGTGGTTTGTGACGATTTGCTTCAGCTTCGTCGAAATTGCCAAAAGTTGCGATGATAATAATATCGCCGACATCAGCCTGATGTGCGGCACCACCATTGACTGAAATAATACCAGAGTTGTCTTCGCCGCGGATTGCATAAGTAGCAAAGCGTTTGCCATTAGTAACATTCCATACATGAATTTCTTCATATTCACGAATGCCAGCCAAATCCATCAATGCGCCATCAATTGCACAGGATCCCTCGTAATGCAGCTCGGCTTGAGTGACGATTGCACGGTGGATTTTGCATTTTAATAAGCGGGATTGCATGGGAGTGCTCCTCAACAAGATGTCATGATCAGAACAATCATGAGCTCATAACCATTAAGTGGTGCATTTTGCAAGGTTTACAAGGATAACACAAGCTGATTTTAAATTTTGATTAATTTTTAAACAATTTTAAACGCATTAATCGCATTCATGGCTTGCTGAACTTGTCCTTGAATCAGTGATTTGGATTGTGCCAAAGCATGATCAATTGCTTGATCCATCAGCTGTTGCTCAGAACTCGGTGCTTTACTTAGCACATGCCCAGAAACACGCTCTTTACTGCCTGGGTGTCCGATACCAATACGCAATCGTAAGAAATCTGCACCAATGTGCGGGACGATATCTTTTAAACCGTTATGACCACCATGACCGCCACCGTTTTTTAGGCGAATCACACCAGGACTCATATCGAGTTCGTCGTGCGCAATGAGAATCTGTTGTGGGAGAATTTGATAAAATTTGGCAAAGGGAACGACACTTTGACCAGATCGATTCATATAGGTGAGTGGAAGGAGTAAACGAACGTCGTGTCCTTCGATTGTACCACGTCCAGAGATAGCGTGGTATTTGCTGTCATTTTTCAGTGGGATGTTGTATCTGTCTGCAAGACGTTCAACATACCAAAAGCCAGCATTGTGTTCTCTTCAGCGTCATCTGCTTCAGATTGTTCTTCAGCAACTTCTGCTTCAGTAGCTTCAGCTTCAACATCTTCAGCAGCCTTACGAACTTCAGTAACTGATGCAACGGCTTGGTCGTGTTCTTCACCATGCTCAAGTGCAACAATTGTTACGCCTTCTGGAAGCTTGATGTCTGACAAGTGAACAACATCACCAATTGCCAAATCTTGAACGTCAATAGAGATCGACTCTGGAAGGTTACGTGGTAAAGTTCTTACTTCAACTTCGTTTAAGTTCACCATTAACATACCACCAGCTTTCACGCCTACAGCAGTTTCTTGGTTTTCGAAGTGTAATGGAACGTTTACAGTCAACGCTTCACCCGCTTTCACACGTAGGAAGTCTGCATGCATCGGTGTGTTTTTCGAAGGATGACGTTGCATCGCTTTGATAACCACTTGCTCATCTTTACCATCAACTTTAATGGTGATGATTGACGAGAAGAATGCTTCGCTTTCAATTGCTTTAACCACTTCACGAAGTGCCAAAGTGATTGAAGCAGGCTCTTTGCCAGCACCGTAGATGATTGCAGGAACTTTTTCTTCACGACGAAGGCGGCGGCTCGCACCTTTCCCTTCATGTGCAGTATCACGTGCGTTTGCATTTAATACAAAATTGCTCATTGAGATATCCTCAAAAAGTGAATGACATGTTGAATTTGCGACCAATTCAACGATAAAAAACCCAATGAATCGAGATTCATTGGGCTCGAAAGCGCAATATTATATATAACTATCGAACATTGCGCTAATAGATTCTTCATTATTGATGCGTCGGATGGTTTCAGCCACCATTGAAGACACAGATACTTGACGAATATTCGGTAAATCTTGAACTTCAGGAGAGAGCGGAATGGTGTCCGTAACAACTAATTCATCAATCACAGAGTTCTTTAAATTTTCAATGGCTTTGCCTGATAAAACAGGGTGCGTTGCATAGGCAACCACACGGCGTGCACCAAACTGTTTTAAAGCCTCAGCAGCTTTACACAATGTCCCAGCAGTATCCACCATATCATCGACGATCACACAATCACGGTCTTTGACATCACCGATCAAGTGCATTACTTGAGATTCATTGGCTTTTTGACGACGTTTGTCAATGATTGCAAGGTCAATGTCACCCATTTGCTTAGCAACTGCACGTGCACGGACTACACCACCCACGTCAGGAGAAACCACAACAAGGTTGTGATATTGCTGTTGACGTAAATCAGCCAAAAGCACTGGTGTGCCGTAGATGTTATCTACAGGGATATCGAAGAAACCTTGAATCTGATCGGCATGCAAATCAATCATTACCACACGGTCAATACCAACTGTAGTGAGCATGTCTGCAACCACTTTTGCGGTAATCGGTACACGTGCAGAACGTGGACGACGGTCTTGACGTGCATAGCCAAAGTAAGGAATCACCGCAGTAATACGACCCGCACTAGAGCGGCGCAACGCATCTGCCATGACCAAGATTTCCATTAAGTTGTCATTGGTTGGTGCACAAGTTGGTTGCACGATAAAGACATCTTTACCACGAACATTTTCAGTGATTTCAATAGAAATTTCACCGTCAGAAAAAGTGGCAACTTGAGCTGAACCCAAAGGGATATGAAGATGGCTAACAACTTTATGGGCGAATTGTGGATGCGCATTTCCACTAAAAACGACAAGATTGGGCATGTGGGACCCTTAATGTGTTTGGCTAAATAAGAAGTATAAAATAATGGCAGGGGCGGCTGGATTCGAACCAACGGATGGCGAGATCAAAACCCGCTGCCTTACCACTTGGCGACGCCCCTAACTTTTCTGATTTAAAGTGATTGATTAGAAAATCAATACTGCTTAAATCAATGATCTAGAATCACTTGAATCAGCACGAATGTAGTCAAATACTGGCGATGTATTTAAGGTTTTTGCAAGATAAGCCTGAAAAGGCGCATTATCAGCAATCGCTTGTACATCAACACCAATGGTTTGTACATCATGCGTAAACTCAAGAAATACACAAGCTCCTGTACCAGTAAGTTTGGCTTGACCGTATTGATTTAAATACTGAAAAGCTTCATTGACTGGTGGGTACAGCTCCCGAGCGAGTGGCTCAAAATTGTTCCCGAACAGACTTGGATTCTGTTGATAGGCGGCAAATTTAGAGGGCTTTGTATTTCTTGTCAATGATTTTTGAGAAAATAATGCTTGAGTGCTGATAAAACAGTCAGGTTTTATAATGACAAATTGCTGACTTGGTAAGTCGTGAATCGGTGTGATGATTTCACCGATGCCTTCTGCCCAAGCATTTTTTCCCACGATAAAAATTGGCACGTCTGCACCTAGCATCGTACCAATTTCAATGAGCTGTTGTTGTGAGAGATGACATTGCCACAATTCATTTAAAATTAATAATGTCGTCGCTGCGTTGGATGAACCACCGCCCAGACCTGCGCCCATTGGTATGTGTTTATCTAATCGAATATCACAACCTGCATGTGCAAGCTGTGCAAAGGGTTTAATCGCAGTCGCTGCACGGTAGATCAGGTTTTTTTCTATCGTGACATCGACGGCATTGGCATCACTGAGTGTAATCGTATCACTTTGATTGACTTGAAAATAAATATCATCATGTAAATCAATGAGCTGAAATATGGTTTGCAACTCATGATAGCCATTGTCACGCTGTCCAGTGATGTGTAAAAACAGATTCAACTTGGCAGGTGAGGGAACGCAAATTGTCGTATTCGGATTGTTCACGTGCTGTGTGCTCACATTCAACTTATTCACGACTTTGAATGGTTAAGGTCACACGGTTTTCTTGTGCATCGTCAATCAAATTGAGCTTGTTTGGATATTTTGCAGATTCATTTTCATAATGCAAAGTCGCCGACCAACCACCTTCTTGAATAGATTGATTACGCCCTTGTGCGTCTTTTTCTACTTTTGCTGATGAAGTCACGGCTTGACCACTCACCCAAGAGATGAGATGCGTAATCGGCGCGTGCCAACCTGTGGCTTTAAAGAGTAACTCTTCAGGTGTTTCGGCTTTGATCGTTCCAGTTTTGCTACTGGTGAGTGTGACATCGCCTGCTTGACCACGAATCGAGGTTTGCCCAATACCAAGCGCACCAGTGAGGTCAATGGCGAATTGATCGCCAACTTGCGTCCAACCGTAGAAAGCTGAACCATTTTGTTTTGGCGTGCGGACACCGATTTTTCCTGTGATTTTAAATTGTTCTGCACTTGGCACATTACTATTGGTAGGGATAGATGGCGCAGTTTTAATCGTTTGACAGCCAACTAGACCAGTTAAACTTAAACACAAAAGCAGGCTAGAAATACGTAAATTGATCAATGGAAATACTCTTTTTAAGAATGATGTGAATGTGTCGTAAAAGATTTAGACAAATCTGGTGAAATGTTTGGCGCATTAAATTCAAGCAGTTGATCTAGCTCAGTCGCATCAGGGTGTGCTGTTTTGAGCTCACGATAGACTTGATTAAAGCGATCAACATCACCTCGAATATACAAAGCTTTGGCATAACGCATACCAATGCCTAAGCTAGGTGCAAGTTGATATGCTTGTGCCAATGCCTGTACAGCAACATCATAATCGCTTTGCAAGTACGCCACGTAACCAAGTGTATCTAATATGGAGGCTTGTTGTGGTGCATAGACTAAAGCTTGTTCTGCATAACGACGTGCAAGATCAAGTTTGCGGTTTTGCTGTGCCAAAGTGTAAGCATAAGCGTTTAGAAAAGTTGGGCTATTCGGCTCAATTTCTAACAGTTTATTTAAGGCAAAATCCAAGCGATCACGATCTTTAAATGGGTCGAGCAAGAGTACCTGACTATAAATCAACTCGGCATCATTTGGGTCTTGTTGCAAGGCTTCATCAAGAAGCATCAAAGCTTGTGAAGAATTTCCTACACTTTGCAAAATCTGTGCTTGCAACTGATAAAGAAAACTGGATTGGCTTGGGTGGCTGACACGCTCTTGAGTGAGTAGTTGGATCGCTTCGGTGGAACGATTGTACTTTAAATACAAGCTGGTCAAATTTTTTCGTGCGACAGGGTAGAGATTGCCATCGACTGCTTTATACAGTTTGATCGCTTGTTCAACCTCCTGATTACGCTCTGCACTGACTGCCAAATAATAATTGGCTTGGTCTTGATACTGCGCAGAGTTTTGTAGCCGTTTTAGATAATTGCCTGCATTCTGATATTGCTTAGCATCAATACTGGTAATCCCTGCAAGAAACAGTAATTGTTCATGGTCAGGATATTTACGCACCATGCGACGCAGTTTGCGAAGTGCTTTATCTGTTTGATTCTTCTTCAATAAATGTTGAACCTGATAAAGATCAACATCAGGAGTGTCCTGAAAAAAGCTTTTCCATGATAGCCAACGCATGGCACGGGATTCTTGATTTGAGGCAAGATACAATTTCGCTTTGAGAATAATAAAACTTGGTACACGAGGACGTTGTTTCAATGCGAGATTGACTTTGTGGAGTGCAGATTCGTATTGCAGATTTTCAGCTTCTAAACCTGCGATCATGACCAATAAGGATGGATTTTGCTTTTTATCCACCGAATTTAACGCATTCAACATTTCTTGACGTGCTTCGGCGGATTCAGGGTAAATCCCTGCCAATATACCTTCGATATTGGCATTCGGGTCGAGCTGTAAGATACGATCAAGGGTCTTTGCCGAAAGTTCATATTGCTTCGCACGTAAAGATAAATGCGCCAAATAAAACAGCGCAGGGGTATCTTCAGGATAGCGGTCTACCCACACTTTGGCGATATACAGTGCTCTTGGAATATCGTTGGCTTTGAGTGCCAAATCTAAAGCACGCTCATTGATCATCGGTTGATTATATTCATCGACCAAAGTCAGATAAGTGGTCAAAGACTCTTCAATTTGATCTTGGCTGAGCGCAAATTCCGCAACAAAGACAGGCAGAAAAATGTTGTCTTCATTTGCATTATTTTTATTTAAATTTCCACTGCCTACAATACTATTCGCTTGCCAACGGGCTTTCATTTGCTCAGCAAGTTGTTCTTCTTGCTCAATCTGTTGATCTGAATTTGACTGATCGTTGACGAGCTGTTGCGGATTAGATTCTTGATTTGTTTTTGCAATAGTTTTAATTGATTTATTATCAGCCCAAGAATATGACGCATAGGCTATACTTCCTAAAATCAGGAATGTGATAGAATGCTTTTTTGCCAAGCGTAGCCACCTGTTTTGTACAGGCTTTTCTTGCGCTTTGCGTTTTTGCAACGAGTCATTTTGCGCTAGATTATCTGGCATGAAGTCCACATTTTGGGTCATGGTTTATTTCATTTATGTCTATCTTTTTATCACAACTTTGCTGATTGAAGAAGTGCTATGAATTTTGTTGCGATCGGCGTCAATCACCATACAGCTTCCGTGCAGATGCGAGAAAAGATCGCATTTAATGCTGAACGCTTGCGTGCGCTCTTTGCTCAGAACCAAAATCAACCCAATCTCAATGATCTGGTCGTGGTATCGACCTGTAACCGCACAGAAGTCTATGCGATGTCTGAACAGCCCGACCAAGTGCTGAATTGGTTAGCGCAGTCTAATGGTTTTGAGGTCAAGACGCTGTTACAACATGTATATCGTTATGAAGATGTGCAAGCCATGACGCATCTGATGCGGGTCGCAGGCGGACTAGATTCTCTGATGCTTGGCGAACCGCAAATCTTAGGTCAGGTCAAATCTGCGCTTCAACTCGCCAAAGACAATGGCGTAGTATCTACTAATCTCAACCGCTTATTCGAGTTTGCATTTTACGCTGCGAAGCGTGTGCGCACTGAAACTGCTGTGGGTGAACATGCCATTTCGATGGGCTATGCGGTGGCACAACTTGCGTCGCAAGTGTTTAGCCACGTGTCTGAACTCACTGTCATGATCGTTGCCGCAGGCGAGATGAATAGCTTAGTCGCAAAGCATTTGGCGGAAATGGGTGTGGCAAAAATCATTATTTGCAATCGCACTCGACAACGTGCAGAAAATCTTGCACAAGAGCTCGGTGCACGTGTCGCTGTTGAAGTGGTTGATTTCGATCAATTGGCAACGCAGTTGCACCGTACGGATGTGGTATCAAGTTGCACAGGCAGTTTACATCAAGTGATTCATTATGATGATGTCAAAAAAGCCTTAAAACAGCGTAAATATCAGCCGATGCTGCTGGTTGATTTGGCTGTACCACGAGATATAGATGATAAAGTTAATAAGCTCGATGGTATTTATCTGTATGGTGTTGATGACTTGCAATCGGTCATAGATGAAAATATGGTGCAGCGTCGTCAAGCCGCTTTAGATGCTGAAGTAATGGTATCGCAACTGGCTTCGCAGTTCGTCATCAATGAAAAGATTCATCAAGCAGGGCGTGAAATTCACCATTATCGTGAAGTCGCAGAACAACAACGTCAGACAGAGCTTGAGTTCGCTTTAGAACAGCTCAAACAAGGTGCTGAACCTGAAGTATTATTGGAAGCAATGTCATATCGACTGACCCAAAAAATGCTGCATATCCCCTCAAAACTTTTCCGAGAAGCAGCAAAATCAGAAGATCCAACGCATTTTGAATGGCTCAATCAAACCGTCTTAGATATTGAGCAACATGCTCGAACGCTGAAAGATTTAAATAAAAAATAGGTAATGATTTTAAATGCTTAGTTTCTCTTCTTCGCAGAAGCTCCTCCCTTTTTTAAAGAGAGGTTGGGTGGGATTGAGCTTGAGAACTGTATGGAGAGAGGAAGTTACTTTTAATAGTCCACTCGAATTTCAGAACGACTCAGTTGTTTATACGCATCATTGAGTTGTTGTTTAAGATTGTGCATTTCTTTGATGGATGCAGGCTGTTTTAATTTTTTGCGTAAAAACTCAACTTGTAAGCGATGATATAAATCTTCAGCGTGCTTATTAATATCTTCAGGATGATCCATGCCAAGCTGTGAAAGTTGGATTTTATTGAGTAGTGGTAAAAGCTGTGGGTGAAGATGGCTACATGCGCCAAGCACGAAGACTCGACACGCTTCGACATCTTGTGGCAATTGTTCTTCAATACGATCCAAAGTATCTAAAAAATGTTTAATCAAAGATTGCTCAGGGAGTAAAGCTCGCAAGGTTTCAAATGCTTTATACAACTTTGGAAAATGTAATAACAACACCATCAAAAGCTGACTATGGTCAATACCGCCAAAGCTTAGATTTAAATCATTACTATTGGCTTCGGCGTTGCGACGACCAAAACCAAGCCGATCTTTAAATGATTGAGAGAGTAGGTATTTATACGAACCATTGGGCAATTGTTGGCTAAGTTGGCGTAACTCGCCCATCACTTGCCCTTTGCCTTCGGGTGAGGTGATATCAAAGCGTTGAGTCAGCTGTGCATAGAGAAAGTCGGATAATAATGGCGATTGCCCGAGTTTTTCTAAAAAAGCTTCTTGTCCAATACTTTGAATCAACGAGTCAGGGTCATGTTGATCGGGCAGGATAAAGAAGTGCAACTGACGACCATCTTCAAGCAAAGGGAGGGCGATTTCTAAAGTACGCCATGCGGCTTTTTGACCTGCGCTATCCCCATCGAAGGCCAGTGTTAAGCTGTTATTTTGCCGAAATAAAATATTTAAATGCTCTGCATTACTTGCTGTACCTAAAGTCGCAACTGCACCATGAATGCCTGATTGATGTAAAGCAATCACGTCCATATAGCCTTCGACCATCAGCCACTGTTCGGCTTTGGCTTTGCGTCCTTCATATAAACCATACAGCAATTGATTTTTATGGAAAACTTCGGAGTCAGGTGAGTTGATATATTTCGGTTTTATTTCGTCGTTTAAGGCACGACCACCGAAACCGACCACACGCCCTTTGGCATCTCGAATGGGGAAAATTACCCGATCACGTAGCAAGTTGAATTGACGACCTTGATCGCTTTCACGGATTAAGCCAACCAGTTTTAAGCCTTCAATGTCTTGCGGAAAGGCTTGTTCTAAATGTTGCCAGTCTGTCGGCGCATAGCCTAAACGCCAATTGTCTATGGTGTCTTGGCTGAGCCCTCGATTTTGAAAATAATTTTGGGCGTGTGGTGCTTGTTTCAGCTGTTGTTGATAATAGCTTGCGACTGCTTCGAGCAAATCATACAGACTGGCTTCTTGAGGCTGTTCATGAAGCCCTTGTTCTTGTAACTCTTGTGGATGAAAATCGAAGTGTGCATCGTCAGGATAAAAAAATGCGTCAGGTTGATATTGATCATAACTCTGATCTACATGACTTTGCTCTACATAATTCTGCGCTTCAAATGCCTGATTCTCAGGGTGATCATTTGGTGGAGTGTGCTCATCTGTTTTGTTGTTGTTTTTATCGCTAGAGCTTGGAGCAGGCTTGACTTGTTGCGGTTGGCGTTTATACGTCGCCGATTTTGCAGCAAAGTTATCTTTAGGTAATTCGATGCCTGCATGTTGTGCCAAGTCTTTCATCACATCAATGAAAGGGCGATTATCTATTTCCATCAAAAACTTGATGGCATTACCATTGGCTTGGCAACCAAAGCAGTGATAATAGGCTTTGTCACGGTAGACGTGGAACGACGGTGTTTTTTCTTGATGAAAAGGACAACAGCCTGAATAGGTGCGTCCTGTTTTTTTGAGTTTGACCCGTTGGTTAATCAACTCGACAATATCCGTGCGATCGAGGATTTGATCAATCGTATGCTGTGGAATTGCCATAGTGTTTACTTTGAGGTTTGTAAAAAATTAAAATTTGCTGAGTCAATTGTGGCGAGCTCAATGTTGAAATGCAAGAGAGATCGTTCAGAGATTATTGTATTAAAAAATCCCCAAACATGTTGTTCAGGGATTTTTGATTTAAATTATGTGTTGAAATTATTCAGCAGTTGCTTCTGCGTCAGCATCGGTGGATGAAATTTCTACCGTTGCTTCAACTTCAGGAGGTTCAATTTCACTGCTTTGTGTTTCAGCGCTTTCAATTTCAGCGTTTTCAGTTGTCGCCTGATCATCTTTACCGAGTAAACCAAAGCTTAAACGGTTCATTAAACTACGCTGATTATTATCGTCAGATGATTCAGTATTTGTATTTGATGGCTGGCTCATGTTTGATTCAGTAGCGTAGGTGTTTTTTGCAGAACGTCCCACAATACCTAGCGTCAATTTATTGACGATACTGGCTTCATTACGTGCAGCACGTAAGTTCACTTCGCCATTATTTTTTAATAAACCAGGGTAGTTCGCTTGGAGCAATTCTTTATATTGATTTGCAGTTGCCGTATCACCAAGTTGATCATAGCCATAAGCAATCGTTGCAATGGCTTCGGGAGTTTGAGGGACTTGTGGATAATATTCGAGTACCCAACGGCTACGCTGTATCGCAGCAACCCAAGCTTTACGCTCAATGTTGTAACGGGCAACATTCATTTCGCTTTCGGCAAGTTCTTCACCGATAAACTGCATACGCTGCGCTGCATCTACCGCATATTTGCTACTTGGGAAACGGCGAATAAAATCAGAAAAATTTTGATAAGCCACTTTTAAATAGCTGGTGTCACGGTGCGCTTGTTTGAGTGAGGTGTAGCGAAGCAGCCCATCGTAGTTTTGCTCCATGTTCGATACGCCCCGTACATA
>LUMT01000794.1_pt1 | contig 16006 bp, 18 predicted proteins | sample 729741 | NCBI WGS metagenome assembly LUMT01 (sample SAMN03860299, study PRJNA289734) | marine metagenome | biome: seawater column; feature: ocean; material: water; isolation source: Red Sea water column Station 192 - depth 50m | place: Saudi Arabia: Red Sea | collected 2011-10-15 | depth 50 m
TCAAATGAGAATCGGAGTTGATTTAGACGGTGTTGTTGCAAACTTCACAAAAGGCTGGACTGAATTATATGAAAAAGAATTTGGTAAAAAAATATTAGAAGAAGAGATAACTGACTGGGGCCTTTCTAAACCTTTAACACACTTTGAGGAGGAAATAGATTTCTGGAAATGGGCTAAAGATATAAACGGTTCATCAATTTTTAGAAATCTTGAACTATACGATAATGCTGTAGAAGTTTTATATGAACTTTCAAAAGCTGGTCATGAGGTAGTAATTATTTCTTCTAAACCATGGTGGTCGATACACGACACTTTGATGTGGCTTGGAGAAAATAAGATTCCAACAAAAGAAATACATTTTATAGAAGAAAAATGGCGTATAGATTGTGATGTATATATAGACGATGCCCCATATCAGATTGATAATTATATAAAAAACAGAAAAGATAAAACAATAATTAGATTTGTAAGATTGTATAACGATCCTGTCGAAGGCGTTCATGATTTAAAAGATTGGAATGATTTAATAGCTTTATTAAATTCCATTTAAGAATTAATCTGAAATTGTGAACGATTCTTTCATACTTAGAGATAGAAAATGGAGAGAGACTAACGAGCGAGTTACTTTGTCTTCTTATGCAATGTTATCTGAAGAATCAAAAGGCCGTTTTAAAAAAGAAGATCAAGATCCTTTTAGGACTGTTTTTGAAAGAGATAGAGATAGGATCATACACTCAAAAACGTTTAGAAGGTTGAAACACAAAACTCAAGTATTTATCAATCCAGACGGAGACCATTTTATAACAAGAATGACTCACACTCTAAATGTAACTCAAATTGGTAGGTCTATCGCAAAAACTTTAGGACTAAATACAGACTTAACTGAAGCTATCTGTTTAGGTCATGATGTAGGACACTCTCCTTTTGGACACACTGGAGAAGAAGTTTTAAATGATATGCTAGAGGGTGGTTGGAGCCACTCTGAAAATTCTGTAAAAATGCTATCGATTATTGAACCTTTAAATCTAACAAAAGAAACCATTAACGGAATAGAAAAACATCCATGGAAATATGATGAACCTCCATTTACCAATGAGGGTATAATTTGTAGATACGCCGATAGAATTGCTTATCTTTCACATGATGTTGAGGATGCTATAAGAGCTGGTGTGATAAATGAAAGCGAAATACCAAAAAGTATTACTTCTGAACTTGGAAGTCCAGGTAAAACTTGGATAAATTCACTTATCTCAGGAATTTTTAAAGCCTCATCTGAAGGTATCCTAAGTATGGATGATGAAATTTTAAATATAATGAACGATCTACGAGAGTTCATGTTTGAAAAAGTATATCTCAGAGATGAAACAAAAACAGAGAGAGCGGAAGCTAAAAAGGTTGTTGAAAAGCTGGTCATAAATTTTAAAAATAATCCGACTTTATTGCCCGAACAATACAGAACTGCACAATCAGAACTTGAAAATGCTGTAGATTATGTCGCTGGTATGACAGATAGGTTTGCCCTGAAGGAATTTAACAAACTATAGTTATTGTCCCTTAAACTTTGGATCCCTCTTTTCCATTCTGGCAAAGATTCCTTCTTTCAAATCTTCAGAGCTCAAAAATGATGTACTCCACATTCTTACCAGATCTAATGACTGATCAGAAGTTAACTCTTCACCTTTATCAAGGATCATTTTTACACCCCTCATTACTAATGGCGAGTTTGAAGCAATCTCATTAGCCAATTCCATAGCCCCATTAATAAGTTCTTCATGGGTGTCAAAAGTGTGATTTACAAATCCAATCTCTTTTGCATATTCACCATCAAAAGTTTTGCCAGTATATGCAAGCTCACGAAGTAAACCCTTTGAGATAATTTTAGGCATTCTCTGTAGAGCCCCAACATCAGCAACTAATCCAAGCTTTGATTCGCCGATTGAAAATTGAGCATCTTTTGTTGAAAGCCTAATATCACAAGATGCTACTAAATTTGTAGCACCTCCAATACTAAATCCTTGAATTGCAGCTATTGTTGGTTTTTGTGTTTTTGCAACAGCCGTGATAGCGTCTTGAAATTTTTTTGTAACCTCCATAATTTCAATTCTTTCTTTCGCATTAGTTTTTAAATCTTCATTTAGATCAAATGCTTCTACAAGTAAATTTATGTCTATACCTGCAGAAAACGTATCTCCTTTTGCTGCAATAAGAATTACTCTTACCTCGTCACTCTCATCTAATTCTTTTACTAACTCTGGAAGTCCAAACCATAGTTCATCGTTTAAGGCATTTTTTTTCTCAGGACGATTTAGCCAAACAATCCCAATATTGTCTTTTACTTCTGAAAATATTTTTTTATCCATACTTACCTAACTTCTATCTTACTAAAATAACAAAATGGATGTATTTGAAGCTCTCTATACAACGAGGGCAATGCGAAGGGTAAAAGAAGATCCTATCCCCGATGAAATTATAAAATCAATGATTGATTCAGCAATTCGTGCACCAAGTGGTTCAAACAGACAAGACTGGAGATTTGTAGCTGTAACAGACCAAGAAGTCAGAACTCAATTAGCTGATATCTATAAAGAAACCTGGGACTATTACGTTAAATCTTTCTACAATAACTCATCTGATTTAGGTGCTTCAAATTTAAAAGACAAAGAACAAATTGATACTGTTCGAAGAATTAGTAATTCTGCAAGCTGGTTAGCTGAGAACTATGAAAAAGTACCCCTTTTGGTTTTAGTTTTTTCAAGAAATGATCCAACTGGTTCATCAATTTATCCTGCAATATGGAGTTTGATGCTTGCTGCAAGAGGTCATGGAATAGGAACATGCCTAACAACAGTAATGAGTTTTAAGACAGAAGAAGTTTATAAAATTCTTAATATTCCAGCAGATAAAGGGTGGACCTTAAATGCCACTATTACTGCAGGATACCCTTTAGGGAAATGGGGAGTTGCAACAAGAAAGCCTGTAGAGGAAGTTACTTTTTTAAATAAATGGGGTGAATCACCAGATTGGAATTTAAATGAACCCCTTTGGAATTACTAGATAAGTAATTTTTTAGCACGCCCGGAGGGAGTCGAACCCCCAACCTTCTGATCCGTAGTCAGACGCTCTATCCAGTTAAGCTACGGGCGCTTGGCGGAGAGGGAGGGATTTGAACCCTCGAGGGGACTTTCGTCCCCCACTCGCTTAGCAGGCGAGCGCTTTAGACCACTCAGCCACCTCTCCAAGCTTGCGGAGGGAGTGGGATTCGAACCCACGGTATGGAATACATACATTAGTTTTCAAGACTAACGCCTTCGTCCGCTCGGCCATCCCTCCAAACTAAAATCTTTTTGCGGAGGGAGAGGGATTCGAACCCTCGAAGGGGATAAACCCTTACACGCTTTCCAAGCGTGCGCACTAGGCCAGACTATGCGATCCCTCCATGAAAAGACCTAAAGTATTAGTTTAATTACCTCTTACTTTCAAAGAAAGAGGATAATATAACTTCAGATTCATGGGATAAAATATTATCTCTTATCTCAACAAAGTGATTTAGTCTTTTATCCTGTGGAATATTATAAAGTGTGTATGCTGCACCCGATTTTAGATTTGGTGAGCTGTATAAGAGAGTTTTGATTCTTGCATTGACTATTGCTCCTGCACACATGGGATCAGGCTCTAATGTAATCGCAAGAGTAGTGTTTTCTAATCTCCAAGTTTTCAAGATCTGGGATGCTTCTTTTATTACTAATATCTCAGCATGGGCAGTTGGGTCTTGATCAATTTCACGCCTGTTGTGTGCCTTTGTAATTAATTTATCATCATTATCAAAAAGTGCAGCTCCGATTGGTACTTCATCTATCTCTAATGCTTTCTTAGCTTCTGCCAGTGCTACTTGCATTTTTTCTATATCAGATTTATATTTCATATCCCTAAACTTATTCTAGGAGGGATCGCATAGTCCGGTCTAGTGCGCGACACTCGAAATGTCGTGAGTCTTTATAGGCTCCGTGGGTTCGAATCCCACTCCCTCCGCTTTAAACTTCAGTTTCTAAAACTCTAGTATTAATATTGAAAAGTGCTTGAGTTTTTTATCTTCGCTTCAGTAACTGCCATAACACCAGGCCCCAACAATTCAATGCTTATGGCATCAGGTATAAAATTTGGTAGACGACCGTCAATTCCTCATTTCTTAGGAATTTGGCTTGGCTTTACGTTTTTATTTTTTGTAGGGGGTTACATTCTTTCATTTGTTCCTAGTGAGGTATTCACTTATCTTCAATATATTGGTTATGGAGTAATTGTTTATATCGCATACAAAATTGCCACAACCAAAACATCAACTGATAAAAGTAAAATAGAAAAACCATTTACATTTATACAGGCTTGTTTGTTTCAATGGGTAAATCCAAAAGGTGTTGTAATGGCAATTTCTGGATTAACAGCCTTTAATATAACCCACTTACAAGGGACACTAATATACTTTTCAGTTCTACCATTTTGTGTTGGAATTTGGTTACTTTTAGGGGAAAAGTTACAAAATTGGCTAAGAAAAAATTCTACTCTTGAGAGAACTGTTTATATTTTCTTAGGTCTAAGTATGATAGCAAGCTTACTTTTAGCTTAACTTTTCAACCCCTAAAATATTCCCCAAGCTATCAGAAAATTCTACTCCTCCGTCCTCGGTTTGATTATTTTCGAGTAGAGCTATCAATATTCTTCCCACTGCAATAGCAGTACCATTTAATGTATGAAGTAAAGCTGTATCTTTTTCAACTTTTGTACGAATATTTAACCTTCTGGCCTGAAAATCCGTTGTATTTGAACAAGATGTTACTTCTCTATATGTATTCTGACTTGGTATCCATGCTTCAATATCAAATTTTTTAGCAGCAGATGAACCCAGATCACCAGTACAAACATCAACGACTCTGTAAGGAATTTCTAGCTCTTGTAAAATCTCTTCTTCAACTGAGAGAATAAATTCATGTTCTTCTTCTGATTTTTCAGGATTACAAAAAGAAAACATTTCTACTTTATCAAATTGATGTACTCTAAAAATTCCTGTTGTGTCTTTCCCATAAGTTCCAGCTTCTCTTCTAAAGCAAGTTGAATATCCTGCATATCTTATAGGTAGTTTGTCAAAATCAAGAATTTCATCACCGTGTAAAGCAGCAAGTGATACTTCTGACGTACCAACTAGAAATAGGTCATCATTTGGAATCTCATATACTTGATCTGAATCATCAGGGAAAAATCCAGTTCCAAAAAGAGCATTTTCTCTAACCAAAACTGGTGGAATTGTTGGATTGAATCCTTTTTCAGACAATTTATTCATCGCATAAGAAACTAGATTAAATTGGATTTTCACCAAATCTCCAAATAAGTATGAAAATCTAGAACCTGAAACACTTGAGGCTTTTTCTACATCAATTAAACCTAATTTTTCTCCAATATCTAAATGCGATAGTGGATTTTTCATATCTTTAGGCTTTCCTACTTGCTTTAGTTCCTTATTGTCGGCATCTGTTTTTCCAACAGGAGATGAGGAGTTGACAATATTTGGAATTTTAATCCACTCGTTTAGAAACTTTTCTTCTTTTTTCTGTGTTTCTTCTGTTAGCTTTTTAACCTTTTGACTAAGTTTTTCAGCCTTTTGTAGTAATTTATCCTTTTCATCCCCGTCTGATGAGGCAATCTCTTTCCCTAATTTTTTTTGGTCAGACCTGAGTTTTTCGGATTCAAATTTTGCTTCTCTTCGTTCTTCATCGAGTTTTTTTAAATTTTGTAAATCAATTTTTAAGCCTCTTTTTTTAAGATTTGTTTCAATAATTTCAAGATCAGTTTTTATAAGTTGTGGATCTATCATGATTTAGTCCTCTGGTGGTATAAATGCTTTGACAGAATATATATTATCTTCGAAATCTTCTTCATTTTCTACTTCTTCGACAAGTATAAACCACTCATATAGAATTCCTTTTTCAATTTCTAAAGGATCTAAGTAATAACTTTTACTTTCAAAAGGACCAATGGTGTTTAGTTTTGTTCTTTTTTCATAAACTGTATCTCCTGATTCATCTGTTACCAAGATTAAAACAAGGACTTCTGTTTCCTCAACATTACCTTCATTTGCAATTACTAACTGCAGTGACGTAGGTTGATCAAGTAATACTCTGTAGCCTTCCTCAGTAATAGCTATTGATTCAGGTACAAATTCAACACCTGTTACAGAAATATCTCTTCTCAGAAAAAGACCACTTTTATTTTCAATTGCTCTATCAACGATAAGTTCAGCAAATTGATATGCGTTTGATTCGATACCTGTATATTCAATATTAAAAAAATCTGGTAAAAATAAATTTTCGTTATCTGATTTAATTTTTATTTCTGACAAGAAATTGCTATAAGCTTTATCTCCAACAGATAAGCTTGTAATGCTCTCTGCAATAGACTCCTCAAGTAGTTGTGAGTATTCCTGATCAACTAAATTTAATATTGAGACCTGAAAAGTTTCCAAACCTTTTAACCAAGATGTTGTAGCTATTTCTAATAATTCTCTCTCAGCCCCTGTGTAACTACTTTCAGAGTTAATAAGGATATTGTTTGCTTCTTGAGCATCTCTTATTATTTCGATAAAAGTCGATTCAAATTCATCCCTGTTTAATTCATCAAAATTTATTAATTTACCGTATTTCTTTGCTGCCTCTTGATGAAGACTTGATATAACATAAGCCTCTTCTAAAAATGTATTTATTTCCGAAGATTCTGAAAAATTATCATAAAATCTAAACGCAAAAAATCCAATGGTAATGCTCAAAATGATTACAAAAATGTATCGTATTATATTCATAGACTTTTCAATATTTTCTAAATTTTAGTTCTTTATACAGTCTATAAATACAATTACATTTCACAACTAAGATTATTAGGGAATGAAAAATTTTAAACTTGTTTGGTCAGCTAGAAGCGAATGTGGGCCAAATAGAAAGAAAAATGAAGACTCTATTTATCCATCAACTTCAGGTAATAATCAACCCCCATTCAAGGCTGCTGTTTGCGATGGTCTTGGAGGACACGTAAGTGGGGATATTGCCAGCAAAATTGCAGCAGACACACTTAATGAAGAAGTTGAAGACTTAAAAAAAGTTATAAATCAAGCAAATAATATGACTGTGATCACAATAAATGAGAATGCCCTAATGAAAATTGCACATGTTGGAGATAGTAGGTGTTATGTTCTTTCTGATCGGAATTTAGTCAAAATTACAGAAGATCAAAATGTACCTGGATACCAGAATGTATTAAAACAAGCACTTGGTTCCAATGAGAAACTAAATATTCAAGAAATAGACTTTCAACTTCAGATTGGAGATGTAATACTCCTATGTAGTGACGGACTTTACAATGAAGTTGGCGAGGAGTATATAAAGAAAAAAATGCAGGATGGCACAAGTGCAGATACTTTAGTTAGTGAAGTATTGTTACTAGATCCTAAAGATAACGTATCAGCAATCATGATTAACTTAATTTAAATTATGCAAATAGGACAAATAATTAAAGAGAGATATGAAATTACTCAACTTTTGGGTGAAGGTGGTATGTCCTATGTTTACAAAGCTATTGATAAACAACTCCAAAGAACAGTAGCAATCAAAACACTCAAGCCAAACTATGTTGAGCAAGAAAAATTTGTAGAAAGGTTTAAAAGAGAGGCACAAACAGCTGCAAATTTAAATCATCCAAATATTGTTCAAATCTTTGACTGGGGAATCGGAGATGAACCCTTTTTTGTTATGGAGTACATAGAAGGAAATACATTAACCTCGATAATTGCAAATAAAAGAACGATAAGTATGAATGACATTTTATTTATTGGTGCACAAGTATCTAGCGGACTGCAGGCTGCCCATTCAAAAGGTCTTGTTCATCGTGATATAAAACCTGGAAATATAATGATTACTCCAGAAGGAAAAGTAAAAGTTACAGACTTTGGTATTGTCTCATTACAAAATGAAGAGAGTGATATAACTAAAACAGGATCTATCCTTGGAACAGCGAGTTATATTTCTCCCGAACAAGCTCAGGGAAAACCTGTTTCAAAAGAGTCAGATCTGTATTCATTAGGAACTGTACTGTATGAATTAATTACTGGAAGACCTCCTTTTGAGGGAGATACTCCGATTGCTACTGCAACAAAACATATTACCGAAAAGCCTGAAAAGTTGAGTACATATAGAGCAAATATCCCAAAAGGTATTGAAAATGCTGTACTAAAACTATTACATAAATATCCAAAAGATAGATTTAAAAATGCTGAAGACTTAAGAGCTGTTCTCCTTCAACAAAAAACCCAACTTCAAGCTATACAGACTCAGGAAAATCTTGTAGATTTAACAAGCCCAAAAATAAAATATAGATTTACTCTTCCTGCATTGATCATTTCTTTATCAATAGTCATAGGGACAATATGGACATTGACCAGAATTTTTGATGGATTACCTGTTGATGGAGGTACACAAGTTGTTGTTGAAGTTCCAGATCTCACAGGTAGTAGTCAGACAGAAGCACTTAATGATTTACAAAGTCTGGGATTTAAAGTTGGTATAGAAAATTCTGCTCACCCAGATGTTCCTGAAGGTTCTGTGATAAGAACTCAACCTCCTGCAAATACATCAACAAATCCTGATACCCTCGTAACAATAATTGTATCCGTTGGTCCGGAAGCATATCCTATTCCATATGTTGTTGATTTAGAAACTGAAAGAGCCATATATGTAATTGAAGAAAGTGGGTTCACAATAGGTCAACAAATAGAAGTTAATGATGATAACGTTCCGATTGGCTTTATTATCTCTCAAAATCCAATGGCTGGTAAAAAAATGGGTCCCGGCTCAACTGTAGATCTAGTAATTTCTTCAGGACCGAGTTTGATTGAACTAGGTGATTTATCTAGAAAATCACTTGAAGATGCTACTCAAATACTAGAAACATTAGGTTTGGAATTTGAAACTCTGGAAGAATACTCTGAAGATATAGAAGAAGGTCTTGTCTCAGGTACACTTCCTGAAGCAGGAGAGATTATAACACCTGATGATATTGTAACTATAATTGTCTCACTTGGAATAAAAATAGAAGTACCTGAAGTTGAAGGCCTTACATATCAAGATGCAATTGATAAGTTGGAAGAAGCTGGACTTGTTGCGACCATAAGTGGTGACACAAGTGGTGTTGTGAGAAAACAATTACCGCGTAAAGGTGAATTTCTTGAACCAGAGGGCGTAGTTGAATTAACTTTTGATGAATAAAATAAATTTATTCAAACATGAATTATTAAAGTGGTCTAAAAAAAATAGGAGAGAATATTCTTGGAGAAATTCTAATGATCCATGGAAAATTTTATTATTAGAGATTATTGCACAACAAACACAGCTTGATAGGGCAAATATTTATTATGAGAAATTCATAAAAAGATTTCCTACCCCAAAAGAAATGTCAATCGTTACAAAAAAGGAGATACTTAGTTTATGGTCAGGTTTAGGTTATAACAGTAGAGCATTAAGGCTTCACGAGGCATCAAAGATTTTATCTAAAAAATCTTTTAACTCAATCTACCCAAATTTTGAGGTACTTCCAGGGGTAGGTAAATATACTAAGAATGCCCTTCTGTCTTTTGCTTATAATGAAAAAGTAATTGCCCAAGACACCAATGTTGTAAGAATTTTTAGTAGATTTTTTGGGATTAAAAATCCAGAAAGTTTTATTGAGGAAAACGAAAAAATTATACTGAAAAACATACAATCTAGGAAATTTAACGAAGCTTTAATGGACTTTGGTTCAAAAATTTGTAAATCAAAAAATCCATTATGTGATTCTTGTTTACTTGAACCAAATTGTAAAAAATTTTTTCAGGATACTAAACATGCCCAATCAGCATTTAAAGGTTCAAGTAGAGAGATTCGTGGAAAGATAATTAAATATTTAATAAATAATGAAAATGTTGAGATTTCTAGCTTAAACAAAACATTAGAAATAGAAGATTCAAAAATTAAGCCGATTATCAAAAAGCTTGCTGATGAGGGATTAGTAAACATAAAGAATAAGAAATTGATTGAAATTAGCTCTTAGCGATAGTATTTTTTAAATATGCCTGTCTCAAAAAAAAGAAATACAAATAAGAATAGTGGGCCTACAAAGTCTAAAAAGTTGTCTTCACAGATGTCAGATGTTAGCGGTCCATCACCAAGATGGTTTGTAGTAACAATGTCTTCTTTAATGATTATTGGAGTTTTACTTATAGTGTTAAATTATCTTACACTTTTGCCTGGTTCAGTATCAAGGTGGTATCTATGGAGTGGGCTAGGTTGTATCGGTATTGGTTTTGTTATGACAACAAAATATAACTAGATTATTAATAATCCTTCTTTTTTTAAGTATTCAAAACTATCAAATTCAATATCTTTAAAACTTGTGTGACGTTCAATCTCTCTGATTACAGCCCTACCGTTGTCTTCACTAAACCAGCTTAAATTTGTTCTTCTTAAGAGATAATCAACTGGTGTAGCAACACAATAATGCTTAATTGAATGCTCAAGATCAGATAAGTTATAGTAATTTTGATAATTAATTATTTGGTCTTGGTATTCAATGTCTTGTAACTCAAATCTTTTATTGAATAATTGGCTCAAAGCTTCAATTGCAATTAATCTAAAACCAGTTAATTTACCACCCGCAATTTGTATAAAGTTTTTATCAATCTCTTCAATAACATGCCCTCTCATAATTTTTTTTGTAGAGTTGTTTTGATCATCAATAAGCGCTCTAATACCAGACCAACTTGAAATATATTCGATATTTTCGATATCAAAATATTTTTTTACATGTCTTATCAAATAATTAATCTCTTCTTTTGAAGCATGAGGGTTGTCTTTTGTACCAGAAAATTTCTCAATATCTGTTGTGCCGACTATTGTGTTTCCATTCCAAGGTAAAACGAACATTACTCTTTCATCTTCAGTCTTTGGGAGAAAAACACCATTGTTGTTGATCTCTAGAGGATCCCCCTTCAAAACTAAATGTGCTCCTCCACTCATTTTTAGTTTTGTGGAAACTTCTTTATAATCACCCGGTAAATTATGAACTCCTGATGCTGCAATAATTTTTTTTGCAGAAACTGAGTATTCAACCCCTGTTAATTCACAAAATAAATGTATTTCGTAAAACTTATTTTTTTTAGATATATTTTTTACATTTAAATAATTGATAGCCGTGGAATTATTTATTTCAACAGCTGTTCTTAAAAGAGAAAGTACAAGCTTTGAATCATCAGTTTGTGCATCCTGGAAGATAAAACTTTTCTTTAAATTAACTTTTCTTAACTTTGGAAATAAGTCAAATGTATTTTTTTTAGAGATGTTCTTGTGTTTTTCTGATTTTTTTCTTCTTCCTAAAAAATCATAAAAGAGCAAACCTACCTTAAACGCAAATGGAGCTATAGAATTTTTCTGAAAAATTTTAGGTAGATCTGCGAATCCATCATTATTATAAATTGGTGCAAGAAGTTTTAATGGCCTGTAAAGAGAGCCTAGTCTTTCTTTTAATATTTTCTGCTCATTTAAACTTTCTTTAACTAAAGAAAACTGAAGCTGTGGTAAATATCTTATGCCTCCATGTAACAGCTTGGTACTTCTGCTTGACGCTCCTGATGCAAAGTCATTTTTATCAACAAGTAAGACATTTAGTCCTGCATTTGAGGCAATAGTAAGAGTGGCAGCCCCAACAATTCCTCCTCCAATGACAAAAAGATCATATTCATAATTGTTTTTTAATTTATCTACTTGATTATCTCTTGAAAAAGTCATTGTTCTAGGGGGGTCATTTCTTCTTTACAATGTTTTGGAGGTTCATTAGCAACAACAGATTGTAATTTTACTGTTAGCTCTGTCCCACATGCTTTACATAAAAATGACTGGGATGTTTCTAGAACATCTGTAGGATCGATTTCAGGAGGTACACTTGCTAATGATCCTATAGAATTTTTCAAAAAACGAAATATTACAACACCAATAAAAAATGCAATTAAATATTCCATTAGATTGTTAAATATCTATACACAGATATTATTACTGCAACAATGACCCATGCAATTGCTACACCTTTAGGATTGGTTTTTAGGTAAGACTCCCTATATCTCTTTTGTTCAAGTACATCATCTATAGACTCTTTTAGTTCTCTTAATTCACTTTCAGATAAATTTTCAAAGTCTTTTCTATCCATATTATAAGATTACCTTATTGTGGAGATGATGGGACTTGAACCCACGACCCCCTGCTTGCAAAGCAGGTGCTCTTCCAGCTGAGCTACATCCCCTTGCAACATATATTATGCCCTTAATTTGCTCGTAAATGAAAAAATTTTAGAAATATTTCGTATTCATTACTAATGTAGAAAGAGCGAAAGGGCCTATAGCTCAGCCTGGTTAGAGCGCATCCCTGATAAGGATGAGGTCGTTAGTTCAAATCTAACTAGGCCCACTTCAGTTTTCTTCTTGCAAAAGCCTTTTCTTTTGAGTTACACCGCCAGGCCCACTATATCCACCTATTTTGCCATCAGATCTAACAACCCTGTGACAGGGAATAGTTCCAGGATAAGGATTTTTTCCACAAGCATTTGCAACTGCTCTTGCACTATTTGGATGTCCGATATTAATAGCAATCTCTTTGTAAGTTTTTGTTTTACCTTTTGGAATTTTGATTATTTCTTTCCAGACCTTGATTTGAAATGAGGTACCAATAAGTTTCATATTAATTTCCCAAGAATATCAAGTATAGCCGTCGCCCATGAAGCTTCATTATGATGTCCATTTTCTTGGTATGAAAATATTACTGTTTTGTTGTTAGATTTAAGTGAATCTTGAATCTTTTTAACGCCTGAATAATAAAAGTCATCATTGTTTGAAAAATCTAAATCCCAGTCGCTTGAAAAAATATTTTTTACGTGATCACCGAAAATATGTCCCTCTTTTTTTCCTGTATAGAGATATGTGGATGATTCATTAGATAAATTTTTTACATCATATAAAACTCTGGGGTATCCAAACCAAAATGCAGGAGATAGAGAAATTATATTTCTGAATTGAGGAAACAATATGGAAGTTTTGATTGACATAAGACCACCCATTGATGCTCCTGCAACAATTTGATTTGTGTTGTCAAAATTAACATTCAAGTAATTTAAAACAGATGGCAAAAAATTCGAAACTATATTCTTAATATGTGTTTCCGCATGATTAATTTCATTTTCCTTTGGATAAGGGTTGTATTGAATGTGTCTTTTTTTATTAGAAGTGATTCCGATAATTAAAAAATTTTTTTCGAATTCGTTCTCAATAGTTTGTAATATGTTTTCAAGATCAAATATTGTTCCAAAATGACTTGTTGATGAGTCGAATAAATTTTGTCCATCATACGTGAGAATTAGATTGTCAATCTGAGAAAAATCATTGGGTATTCTAAATAAAATCTTATTTGTTTCACTAATTTGCTCATCAAAGATTTCATTGCTTGTAAATAGATTTTTAAAATCTTTATCGTCTGAATAGTTTGAAAATGATATATGTTGATTCACTGTTAAATATTATTCTATAAAAAAGAATTAAAACTAAAAATTTTATTTAAATATAAAAAATTTGTTATAATTTACTAAGCATAAAGAGAAGGTTAAGACCTCGGCAACCTGGATGACTATCCAAGGTGCTAGAAAATGTGGCAGAAATGCAACTAAATAGTCAAAATCCTTCTCCAAAAAAGGAGAAAATTTATGAAGTTTAATTCAAAACTTATTCATGCAGGGTATGATTCTGATGCTGATCAAGAAGGATCAATAACAGTACCAATATATAAAACAACTGCTTATCAGTTCAACAATACTGAACACGCAGCAAGCTTATTTGGTCTAAAAGAGTTTGGTAACATCTATTCTCGATTAGGCAATCCAACCGTAGGTGCATTGGAGGCAAGGCTTACAGACCTTGAAGAAGGTGCTATGTGTGTAGCTTTATCTTCTGGTACGTCTGCTGTAATGTACTCCCTTATAAACATAATGAGTCAAGGTGATAATTTTGTTACTGCAAACCAGCTTTATGGTGGTACCTACACTATGTTCGATAATATTTTACCTGAGTATGGGATAGATTCTAAAAAAGTTGATATCACTGATCTCAAAGCTGTTGAAGATGCGATTGATGACAAAACAAGAGCTATCTACTGTGAAACCATCACAAATCCTGGTTTAGTTGTAGCTGATGTGACGGCATTATCTGAAATTGCACATTCAAAAGGAATTCCATTAATTGTTGATGCTACATTTACAACTTCTGCAATTCAAAAATCTTTTGAATTTGGTGCAGATATTGTTGTTTATTCATTAACTAAATGGATGTCAGGCCACGGACGTGTAATTGCTGGTGCAGTCATTGAAAAAGGTGGATTCGATTGGGGAAATGGTAATTTTCCTTTATATGACAAACCAGATACTAGCTATGGCGGTATGAGATGGGGACATGACTTAGGAGACCTAAGCAATGTTGCGTACTCACTAAGGTTAAGAACGGAGCAAATATGTCTCCAGAAACTGCATTTGAAGTAATGAGTGGTCTCGAGACTCTTGGCCTAAGAATGGATAGACATTGTGAAAATGCAATAAAGGCTGCTGAGTACTTATCAGACCATGAGCTTGTTGAGTGGATAAGATATCCTGGACTTAAAGATGATCCAGCATACGAACTTTCTGAAAAATACTTAAAAGGCACTGGTGGAACTATGGTCGTATTTGGAATTAAAGGTGGGAAGGATGCAGGGCAAAAGTTTATTGACAACTTAAAGATGTTTAGACATGTTGCAAATGTTGGAGACACTCGATCTTTGGCTATACATCCAGCGTCTACTACTCACTCTCAACTAGATGATGAGCAACTTGTTGCTGCTGGAGCTCCACCAGAATTAGTTAGACTTTCAATTGGTATCGAAGATATTGAAGATATCATTGAAGACTTATCACAAGCACTTGAAAGTACAAGATAAAACAAGCAAGTTTTACATTCCACAACTTAAACTTGAATCTGGTGAGCTGCTTGAGAATGTAGAGATTGCTTATACAACTTATGGAACTTTGTCTGAAAAAGGTGACAATGCTATATTAATTTTTCATGCACTGACTGGAAGTCATATGCTGGCAGGAAATTATAAAAAAGAAGACAATTTCGATATTCCATGGAACGATGAACTAGAAATTGGTTGGTGGGATGAGTTTGTAGGGCCTGATAAAATTATTGATACAAATAAATACTTTGTGGTGTGTGCAAATTATCTTGGTGGCTGTTACGGGTCTACTGGACCTAATTCAATAGATAAAAAAACAGGGGAAATCTATGGTGATGACTTTCCTTTTATTTCATTTAAAGATATAGAAATCTCTCAAAAACTATTGTTGGATGATTTGGGTGTTGTCTCTTTAGAGGCTGTGATTGGTCCATCAATAGGAGGTTTGATGGCTCTTGAATTTTCTCTTTTATATCCGGACTACGTCAAAAATCTAATATCAATTTCAAGTGGGTATAGACTGTCTACAATCCAATTGTTACATAATCTTGAACAAGCATATATATTAGATCTTGCAAAAAGCTCAAATGGAAGAGAAGCTGAATACTTATCACTAGCGAGAATGATTGCGCATAAAACCTATATTTCACTTGAACTATTATCAAGTAGAGCAAAAGATGAAAGTAAGTACGATAAAAACTTTCTTGAGGGATTTTTATCTACATCTCAAGAGTCTTACATGATGCACCAAGGTGAAAAATTTATTCAAAGGTTTACTCCAGAGTCATATAACTCCATAATTAAAGGGTGGCAAAATTTTTATATTGAGCCAAAGGAGATAAAAAAATTAGAGAACATAAATGTTTTGATTATTTCCGTTGATTCAGATGTTTCTTTTTATCCTGAGGAACAAGTTG
>LUMT01000459.1_pt1 | contig 15830 bp, 24 predicted proteins | sample 729741 | NCBI WGS metagenome assembly LUMT01 (sample SAMN03860299, study PRJNA289734) | marine metagenome | biome: seawater column; feature: ocean; material: water; isolation source: Red Sea water column Station 192 - depth 50m | place: Saudi Arabia: Red Sea | collected 2011-10-15 | depth 50 m
TCGAAGATTATAAATCTATCTGATGATATCGCGAGAAATACTAGTTCTGAGTCAGCAAGAATTTCAACTATTCCGGGAAGTAACACTGTTGGAATTGAATTACCTAATTCATCAAGAGAAAATGTTTATTTGAGTGAGATTTTAAATAACTCTGACTTTAAGAAAAAAGAAATTAAATTACCGATTGCTTTGGGTAAAAGTATTTCTGGAAATCCAATAGTTGGAGATTTATCCTCAATGCCTCATTTATTAATAGCTGGAACAACTGGATCTGGAAAGTCTGTTTGCATCAACACAATAATATTGTCACTCCTTTACCGTCATACTCCTGAGAGATGTAAATTTATTTTGATTGATCCTAAAATGCTTGAACTATCAACGTATGAAGGTGTGCCTCATCTTTTGTGTCCAGTGATAACTGAAGCAAAAAAAGCTGCCTCAGTTTTAGGCTGGGTGGTTAAAGAGATGGAAAGTAGATACAGGCTTATGACTAAAGAAGGAGTTAGAAATATAGATGGTTACAACTCAAAACATAAACTATCAATGCCCTATATAGTCGTAGTTGTCGATGAAATGTCAGATTTGATGTTGGTTGCAGGAAAAGAAATTGAAAACTATATTCAAAAATTATCTCAAATGGCAAGGGCAGCTGGAATACACATTATCATGGCTACTCAAAGACCGAGTGTTGACGTTATTACAGGAACAATTAAAGCAAACTTTCCTACACGAATATCTTTCCAAGTTACATCTAAAATAGACAGTAGAACTATATTAGGAGAACAAGGTGCTGAACAATTATTGGGTAAAGGTGATATGTTGTATATGTCATCTGCGAATAGAGTTATAAGAATACATGCACCATTTGTACTGAACAATTATTGGGTAAAGGTGATATGTTGTATATGTCATCTGCGAATAGAGTTATAAGAATACATGCACCATTTGTATCTGACAATGAGATTGAAAATATAAACAATTCTTTAAGATCCCAAGCAGAACCAGATTATGTGGACGAAATTCTTAATTTTGCGGATGAAAAAGAAATAGGGGATGGATCCAAAAATATAGGTGATAAAGATGAGCTTTATCAAACAGCAGTAGAGATAATAAAATCTGAAGGGAAGGCATCAACGTCTTTTTTACAAAGAAAACTACAAATTGGATATAATCGGGCAGCAAGAATAATTGATATGATGGAAGAAGAGGGAGTTGTAAGTAAGGCCAATCATGTAGGAAAACGTGATGTTCTTTGATGATTAATAAATTAATTTTTTTATTTCTTTTATTTTCAATTGTTGAGGCTTCAGCGAATATTAAAGAAAAAATTATTCAAAATTTAGAAACAACTAATAACTTGACTTTTAACTTTGAGCAAAACGTTAATGGTAAAACTGAGAATGGCCATTGTGCTCTTTCATACCCACAAAAAATATTTTGCAAATATAATTTAAAAAATAATAAAATTTTAGTTTCTAATGGAAAATCCATAGTTATCAAAACTAAGAATAGCTATTATTTATATCCCCTTAAACGAACGCCACTGAATTTTATATTAAATAAAAAGTTTTTAATTAATAAAATCAGAAATTTAAATGAGAGAGTCTTGGATAAAAAATTTGTAAATTTTAAGTTTTTTGAAGAAGATTTTGAGGTGAATATTTTCTTTGATTATAACACTCTCGATCTGATAGGTTGGCAAACTACAGATATTTATCAAAATTTGAGCATCACTTTTTTAGATTCAGTTAAAAAAAATCAAAAATTAGATAGTAATTTGTTTATTTTACCGAAACAAAATTAAATTGAAACAGACTCCGTTTTATAAATTTTCATACCTCTTGAAATATAATTATTTAATGCATTTTTATGATCTAAAGAGCAAGTGTGCACCCAGACTCTATTAGTATTTTTAGAAAAAGAATTTTTTATAGCTGATGTTAAAAGGAAAGAGCCTAATTTTTTATTCTGATATTCTTTAAGCAAACCAAGATAAGCAATTTCTGTCTCCTTTTTTTCTTTATGGAAAATAAGTTCAAAATATCCAGCCATTTCATCAGCTTTTTTAAGAATATAAGTTTTTACCTTTTGGTCAGAAATGTATTCCATCCACTGTTTATCTGTCCAAACTAATCGATCCGTCCATCGATGTTCTTTACCGATATTTTTATAAAAAAATTTATTTATTTGAAAATCTGTTGGATTACTAAGATCAATTAAACAGTCATCTGGAGAAAATTTTGATTTTTTTAAGTCTTTAAGTGAGTTAATTTCTAGATAATTTCTCTCAACTTTAGTGCTCACACCACCATCTTTCCAACATTTTCACCTCCAAATAGATGAAAATGCAAATGAGGTACCTCTTGACCACCGTGCTCAGAAATATTTGCTAAAGCACGATACCCTTTGCCACTATCTACTGATATACCAAGTTTTTTTGCAACTAAATTTATACCCTTTAATAAACCCACCATTTCCTCTGGAGAGGCTTTTTGACTAAAATCATCAAGGTCTGTATATTTTCCTTTAGGTATTACCAGCGCATGAATTTTTTTTTGTGGGTTAATATCATGAAATGACAAAACGTATTCATCCTCGTAAATCTTTTTACAAGGAATTTCTCCCCTTAAGATTTTAGCAAAAATATTATTATCATCGTAACTCATTTTTTTCTTTTGTTTAGTTCTTCCATTACATCCTCAATTTTCACATCATTTGCCTCTAGATACATTATTAAATGATAGAAAACATCAGCTGCTTCATGAATTTTATTTGAATTTTTTTCTACTGCCTCAATAAGTTCATTAATTTCCTCTAGGATCTTTTCTTTGCTCAACGATTTATCACTAAGTAATTTATTGGTGTAAGAACCATCTACTGGAGTTTTTTTCCGCTCTCTTGCAAGATTAAATAAGCTTTCTAAAGTATTAAGCATATTAAATTCTAACAGGTATTCCTTTTGAGTCCAAATAATCCTTGGCTTCTTTTACTGAGTGTTTTCCATAATGAAATATAGAAGCTGCCAAAACTGCGCTAGCTTTTCCTAATTTAATTCCATCCACTAGGTGATCTAAATTACCCACCCCACCAGATGCAATAACTGGAATATTTACTTTTGATGAAATTTTTGACATGAGATCAATATCATAACCTACTTGTGTTCCATCTCTATCCATAGAAGTTACTAATAACTCCCCTGCACCGTTTTTTTCCATTTGTTCAGCATACTCTAAAGCGTCAATACCACTATTATTTCTTCCTCCGTGAGTAAACACTTCCCACTTATCTCCATTTTTTTTAGCATCGATTGCAACTACAATACACTGAGACCCAAATTTTTTTGAACTATCTAAAACAACTTTTGAATTTTCAACTGCTGCAGTGTTTATGGAAACTTTATCAGCGCCACAATTAAGTAATTTGTTAATATCTTCAACGCTTCTAACACCACCTCCTACAGTTAATGGCACAAAACATTTTTTTGAAGTTTTCTCCACAACATCATAAATAGTATCTCTATTTTCATTTGAAGCAGTAATATCTAAAAAACAAATTTCATCTGCTCCACCATCGCTATAAATTTTGGCTTGTTCTACAGGATCACCCGCATCTTTTAGATCGACAAAATTTATTCCTTTAACAACACGGCCATTTTTTACGTCCAAACAAGGTATTATTCTATTTTTAAGCATCTTCTTTTACTAATTCCTCTAATTTTATATCACCATCATAAATAGCTTTACCAACTATTATGCCCTCAACATTTTTTAAATTCTTTGCTTTTTTAATATCATCTATTGATGAAACACCACCTGATATAATTACAGGGCACTTTGACATCTCAGCAACTTTCATCGTTTCATTAAAATTTGGACTTTGTTTCATACCATCTCTATCTACATCAGTATAAATTAATCTACTAACACCATAGTCGTTAATTTCTTTTAAATAATCTAAAGTTAATTGATTAGAGCTTTCTTTCCACCCAGATACTGACAAATACCCATCTTTAGCATCTAAACCTAGAGCAATATGATTTTGAAATTTTTCACATGATTCTTTTAAGAAATTTTTGTCTTTAATAGCAGCGCTTCCGAGAATTACTTTCTCTACACCAGAATCGATGTATTTTTGAATACTATCAGAGTTTCTTATACCACCACCTACTTCAACTTTTAAATTAAATTTACCAACTATATTCTTAATAATATCTAAATTAACTGTTTCACCAGTTAAAGCACCATCTAAATCAACTATGTGTAAATTTTTAAAACCATGATCTTTAAATTTTCCTGCTTGCTCAATTGGAGACAATTCATACTCAGTCTTTTTATCGAAATCTCCTTTTATTAACCTGACACACCTCTTATTCTTTATGTCAATTGCGGGAAAAATTTTCATTATCAATTTTTAGTAATTATACCTATTTCACCTTTTTCTTCTAATGCCACTAAAATTGCATTTTTTTCTTTTAAGTACATGATATCTCTAATTCTTTGACCAATATATATCTTTTCATAGAAAATTAATTTTTTAAATTTTTTATCCAATTTTATTCTAAAAATAGAATGTCCCCAGAGACTAGAAACTAAAAAATTATTTTGCCAAAAATTTGAAAAACTATTAGGCAATTTAATTAATTCAGATATTCCAATAGCTTTTAAAAAAGTAAATACAGGTTCTTGATAACCAAAATTAAAATGATCTTTTAAAAATTTAGGTTCAGTATTTTTAGGACCATAAGGTTCTCCATAAGAAGCTTCCGGCCAACCATAATTTTCATTAATTTTTATATTGTTTATCTCATCGCCACCTCTAGGACCATGCTCAGTAGAAAGTATTATAGTGCCATCTGTCCAGAGACCTTGGGTATTTCTATGACCGCTAGATATAATCTTTGGCTCTTTATTATTAAATCCAATAAACAATATTTTTCCTATAATAGAGTTATCTTTGACTTTGATAGGATTGTTTTGTCCTATTGTTATTAGCAAGCCATTTTCATCATTTATAGAAAACTTCTGTATTCTGCCTCCATGAGGTTGGTAAAAATTTTGAACTGAACATTCTTTGGATGAATAAATATTATCAAATTCTAGCTCTTCCTCATTAATGAGTGCTTTGGATATATTCCAGTTAAAGCAATTAGTTTCCTTAATATTTCCATGTGAAACATATAAATATTTATCTACAATTAAAATATCTAAAACTTTGTCTAGTTGAAGATTTGTTTTTTTTTTATCTAATATTATTTTTTCGTCATTTGAAAAAAGATTTTTTTTATCAACAAAATAAATATTTCCTTGAAAAGATTATTTGTTATTGACCAAAAATTATTATCACTTTTTTTTAAAGTTCTTACGATTACTTTTGATTTTATTGGCAAATTTTGAAAAATAATTTCTGAAATATTTAAAAAATTAAATTTTATAATTATAAATAGAATAATTAAAAAAGAGATTGTGAAATAAAAAATTTTTTTCATTACAAATTTATAAAATTATCAATAATTTTAAGTCCAAACTTATCACTTTTTTCAGGATGGAACTGGGTGCCAAAAATATTTTCTTTTTCAATAGAACAGACAATATTTGATGAATAATCTGTTGTTGCTGAAATCACATTTTTATCCTCCGGAACAAATTCATAGCTATGAACAAAATACATGTGTGAATTATTTTCTATATCTTTGAAAATTTTACTATCTTTTACAATATTGATTTGATTCCAACCAATATGAGGAAGTTTATACTTGCCGTTCTGATTATCTATTTTTGAAACTTTTCCTGAAATCCATCCTAAGCCTTTAGTCTCAGTTTCCTCATAGCCAATATCAGCAAACATCTGCAAACCAACACAAATTCCAAGTAGAGGTTTTTTATTAGTTATTGCAAATTCATTTAAAGTATCTGTGAGGCCTTTAATTTTATTCAAGGCATCCACACAGCTTTTGAATGAGCCCTGCCCTGGTAAAACTACTTTGTCACTTGATTTTATCTTATTTAAATCTGAGGTAACCTCGATAGTTACTTTATCTTTTGCTACTTCTTTAAAAGAGTTTATTACCGAGCTTATATTGCCCGATTTATAATCAACAATTGTGACGTTCATTAAGCTTATAAAGAACCTTTTGTAGAAGGAATTGTTTTTTTATTCCTCGGATCTATTTCTAATGCAGTTCTTAGCGACCTTGCTAATCCTTTGTAGCAAGACTCAATAATGTGGTGACTATTGTCCCCATAAATATTTTCAACGTGTAGAGTAATTCCAGCAGCTTGAGAAAATGCTTGAAACCATTCTTTAAAAAGTTCTGTATCCATCTCGCCAAGTTTTTCTACTTTTAAATTTACTTTCCAAATTAAATAAGGTCTATTTGAAATATCGATTGCAACACGTGATAGAGTTTCATCCATTGGGATCATTGCGTGAGCATACCTTCTAATTCCAACGGATTTTTTCAAAGCTTTTTTTAAAGCTTCACCAATAGCAATTCCTGTATCTTCCGTTGTATGGTGTAAATCAATATGAGTATCTCCTTTAGCTTTTATATTCATATCTATTGAAGAATGCTTAGATAGTTGTTCAAGCATGTGGTTTAAAAAACCTATTCCTGTGTCAATTTTGTATTTACCTTTACCGTCAATATTTAAATCAACACTAATGCTTGTTTCTTTTGTTTTCCTGCTTATTTTGCCTTTACGCTTCATAATTAAAAACAGGTATACATATATTATTCAATTATGGCAATAATACTAAACCTGGGCTTGAAGTATCAAATTTAGTATCCATTTATAAGCTATGACAACGATTGTGTTAGTTAGAAAAGACAACGAGGTGGTAGTAGCTGGTGATGGCCAAGTAAGTATGGGCAATACTGTCGTAAAAAGCACTGCCTCAAAAGTCAGAAAAATTGAAAAGAGAGATGTTGTAGCTGGTTTTGCTGGATCAACAGCTGATGCATTAACTTTATTTGAAAGATTAGAAGGAAAATTAGAAAAGCATGCAGGCAACTTGTCTAGAGCTGCTGTGGAGTTAGCTAAAGATTGGAGAACAGATAAATATCTAAGAAGATTAGAAGCACTAATGGCAGTCGGTGACAAGAACAATAGTTATATAATTTCAGGCACTGGTGACGTTCTAGAACCTGAAGGAGATGTTATTGGTATTGGCTCTGGTGGTAATTATGCTTTAGCTGCAGGAAAAGTCTTAATTGAAAGTAATATTTCAGCAGAAGAAGTTGCAAAAAAAGCTATAAAAGTTGCAGCTGATATCTGTGTATTTACAAATGAAAATGTCAAAATTGAAAAAATATAATGGATAAATCAAACGTAACTCAATTACATCCTAAAGGTGATCAGCAAAAAGAAGAGGCTTCATTAGTAAGCTCTTTATCACCAAGAGAAATTGTTTCTGAATTAGACAGGTTTGTTGTCGGTCAAAATAAAGCAAAAAGAGCAGTTGCTGTTGCCTTACGAAATAGATGGAGAAGACAAGCTTTAAAAGGTGAAATGAGAAATGAAGTTTTACCTAAAAATATTTTAATGATTGGACCAACGGGTGTTGGAAAAACAGAAATTTCAAGAAGACTATCTAAATTAGCAGAAGCTCCTTTTGTAAAAGTTGAAGCAACTAGATTTACTGAGGTGGGTTATGTTGGAAGAGATGTAGAACAAATTGTCAGAGATTTAATTGAAATAGCAATTTCAATGGAAAAGGTTAAAAAAAGAAAAGAGGTCTACGCAAAAGCATAGAAGCTAGCCGAAGAAAAAGTATTAGATGCTTTAGTTGGGAAAAAAGCAAGTACGGCTACAAGAGAAAGCTTTAGGAAAAGACTTAGAGATGGTGATCTAGATAATAACGAGATAGAAATAGCTGTCAGTGAAAGTGGTGGTAATAGTACATCATTTGAAATTCCTGGAATGCCAGGCGCTAATGTAGGAATGATTAATATTGGCGAGATGCTTGGAAAGTCTATGGGTAAGCAGGAAAAAAAGAAAAAAATGACAGTAAAAGAATCTCACGAAATTTTGATAAATGATGAATCTGATAAGTTGATTGAACAAGATAAAATAATTAAAGCTGCGAAGATCTCTACAGAAAATAATGGAATAGTTTTCTTAGATGAAATTGACAAAATTTCTGGAAGAACAGACAGGGTTGGTGGAGATGTATCTAGAGAAGGTGTGCAGAGAGATTTATTACCTTTAATTGAAGGAACAACAGTTAATACAAAATATGGACCTATAAAAACTGACCATATATTATTTATTGCATCTGGTGCCTTTCAATTAGCTAAGCCTTCTGATTTACTTCCAGAGTTACAAGGTAGACTACCAATCAGAGTTGAGCTAGAGGCTTTATCAAGTGAGGATTTTAAAAGAATTCTTAAAGAACCTGATTTTAGTTTAATTAAACAGTATGTGGCTTTATTAAAAACAGAAAATGTTGAACTCGAGTTTACAGAAGATGGAATTGATGCAATCGCTAATATTGCTTCCGAGGTAAATGCAACTGTTGAGAATATAGGTGCAAGAAGATTACACACAATAATAGAGAAAATCCTTGATGAAATTAGTTTCACTGCAACTGACAGATCTGGTGAAAAAATCTCAATAAATAAAGAATATATAAACAAAAATCTTGATAATCTTGTCAAAGATACAGATCTATCAAAATTTATTTTATAATTTTTTTTTTAAAAAAATATAAAAAGCCCCACTGCCACCATCTTCAATTTCGGCATCAGTTATAGTTTTTATTTTTTTCATTAAGCTAGAATTATTTTTAATAAAATCAGGAACAGAATTTTTTAAAATACCGAATTTCTTTGAAATATATGGGTCTTTATCATTTTGAGAATGCAGTCCTTTACCAGTAACTATTATAACTTTGGAGACCTTTTGATCAAAACAATCAGTTATAAAACTTTCAACTTTTTTGTTTGCTTCATCAAGTGTGTAACCATGAAGATCTAATGATTTAGTAATATGAAATTTATTCTCTTTTTTTTTTAAATCTTTATTTGGTAATCGTTCTTTCTTTTCTAGAAAGTCTTTCCAATCTTTTTTGTCTTTATCTGAAATATTATTGTTCAATTAGGAAAGAGTGTCTACTAACTGCCAATTTGGATTATTAGTACTTGTATCTCTTGAAAATACCCAGGTATCATAAATCTTCTTAATTTTTTCTGGGTCTCCAGAAACTATTTTTTTATCTTTATCCCTAATACAAGTTATTACTTCACCTACAAATTCTACGGTTACCTGTAAAATTTTTCCTAAAAACTTATGCTCTTTAATGTTTGCAGAATTTACTCCAATAAAAGTAATTTCTGCAAGATGGCCCCTTTTACCTCTTTCTTTAAGCGCAGTGTTAAATTGATCATAAATTTTGTTACTTAACAAAGGTTTACTTGTAGTCAATTTATTATCACTATCACCAAAGTCTGTAATGATCGTTTCGTATGCTATTTTAGCACCCTTTAAGAAGTCTTTTTTGGCATTTTCATCGAAATCATTTTTTTTGTTTATCTTCATTTCAGGATTTATATTTTTCATAATTTCCTCAAACTGAGGTGAAGCTTTTCCTTCAAAACCTGTTCTTTTCCCAAGGATCCCTCTAAGTCTTAAAAAGATGAAACCAGCAATCATTGCCAATAAAATAATATCTATATATTCAAAACTATAATTCATTATTTAAATTTAATTACTATGTTGATTAATTTCAACTAACAATTACATTAAAGACAAATGAACACAGTACTTTTAGCTGTTATTTTAATCCCAATTGTAGAGATTTACCTTTTTATAAAGATCGGGTCTCAAATAGGTGCTTTTACTACTATATTCCTTGTATTTTTTACTGCCGTTGTGGGAGTGTACTATGCCAGATACGAAGGGATTAACACTCTAAGGTCTGGAATGACACAAATAATTAGGAATCAAATTCCAGCCCACGAATTAATTTCTGGTGCAGCGATAGCATTTGCAGCTGTTCTCTTAATAATACCAGGATTTGCAACTGACTTGATTGGTTTCCTCTTAATCATCCCAATAACACGAAGGTTAATATTGGGAAGATTAAACAAAAAATTTGAAAATAAAGAAACGAAAAAAAGTAATTTTATTGAGGGAGAATTTGAAGACATAGAAGATGACAATGACAGAAAAATTTAAAATTTTAGCAAAGTACATAAAAGATATGTCTAGTGAAACACCGGATGTTGAAACTTACATATCTGCAGGAAATAACATGGGTAAATATCAGTTAGATATCGATATCAAATCAATAGCTCTTAAAAATAAAATGATCGAGGTAAATATAACATTAAAATTTCAACTCAAAGATACTCAAGTGAAAAAGTCTCATTTTGAGATTGTTTACGCAGCAGCAGTAAAAATCGATGAGTCGATTAAAGAAAAAAAAGATCTTGAAAAAATTGTTCTATGTGATGTTCCTAATTCAGTTTATCCAGATTTAGAAAAATCATTTTTGGATATGATGCATAATTCTGGATACCCTAATCTCAAATTAGAAAAAAAAATTGATTTTACAAAACTTTATTTAGAAAGATTTAATTAATAAAAGTTTTTTTTAAGAGATGTTTTTAAATAAATTTGATGATTTTTTAGCTCCTCAGAAGATGGTTTAATAACCTTAGTAGAATAGATAACTTTTCTAGTATTTAATTTTAAAACTTCTTCCTCTTTATTTTTAAAATCTAATGTTGGTTCTTTTTGATCTATTAAATTTATGTAAACCTTAGATAGCAAATCACAGTCAATAAGCGCAGTATGTTGTACTCTTTTGGAATTGTCGATCCTATATCTCTTACATAAAGCATCCAGACTTATTTGGGATCCTGGAAATTTATCTCTGGCTAATGATACCGTGTCTACTACTTCATTATCAATTTTGTTTTTTCCTATTATCTGTAGTTCATTATTTAAATGAGATAAATCAAATTCTGCATTATGAATTATTAATCTTTTATCTTTTATAAATCTTAGAAAATCATCAGCTATTTCTCTAAATTTCATTTTATCTGATAAAAAACTATCTGAATATCCATGCACTGCAAAAGCTTTCTCAGATACTTTTCTTTCAGGATTTAGATAACAATGAAATTTTTTTTTTGTTGGTATTAAATCATCTAACTCAATACACCCAATTTCTACAATTCTGTGCCCCTCTTTAACTGAAAGACCGGTTGTTTCTGTGTCTAAGACAATTTCTTTCATGCTAAATTTTTTATAATTTCCTTTACTCTAACTTTAACAGAATTTTTTTTAAAATTGTTCTTAATTATAAATTGAGACTTTTTCTTTTTTAAAACAAGCGACAGTTGCATTTTTTTAAAATTATTTAATATTTCCATATTAAAATTTTTTCGTTTTTTAAGTCTTTTTAAAATTTCTGTTTTCTTAGACTCAACAAAAATTAATATATCTTTTTTTTTATTAATTTTGTTCTCCAATAGAAGAGGGATGTCTAATACAACAAGTTTCTTGTGTTTATTCTTTCTTAAAAAATCATTCATTTTTTTTCTAACTTCACGATGAACAATCTTAATAATTTTTTTTAAATTTTTCCTATTAGATAAAATTGCATCAATAATTTCATTTTTTTTTACAGGGAAAGAGTCAAAATAATTTGGAAGTTCTTTTTTTAATTTTTGAAAAACTTTTCTGTTATGTTTATAAATTTTAGCAACTTCTAAATCAGCGTTAAATACAGGAAAACCAAAACATTTAGCGATGTAAGTTTTGCCAGAACCTATATCTCCTAAAATACCTATTCTTTTCATAAATCTAAAAATTTTTTTAGTTCTTCGTTAATTTCTGGTTTAACCTTGTGCCATAATTTAAACGCCTCGAAAGCTTGATAAATAAACATCATTTTGCCATTAGAAACCTGACAGCCTAATTTTTTTCCTGTTCTTAAAAAGTTGGTCTCTTTTGGATTGTAGATAACATCGTAAAATAGCTTTTCTTTATTTATATTTCTCAAGTTCAAACCTATGTTGTCGTTTTTGTCTAAGCCCAAACTGGTCGCGTTAATAATTATATCAAATTCAGGTTGATCTCCCCAATCAACTACACTGATGTTTGAAAATTTTTTTTTTAAATCTTCAGTTTTTTGCTTAGTTCTATTACTTGCTATAATTTTTGAAACACCTAATTTTTCTAGAGCATAAATTATAGAAGGCACTACACCTCCAGCTCCCAATATAAATATTGTTTTGTTTTCTAAATTAAATTTGGTTTCCTTTAAACTTAATTCAAAACCTTTTATATCAGTATTGTGACCAATAAGTTTTTTATCTTGTTTGTATATAGTATTAACAGATTGAGTTATCTGGGATTCTTTACTTAGCATATCCAAAAAAGGAATGACGTCATTTTTAAAGGGAACAGTAACATTTATTCCATCTAATTTATTACTCTTTATTTCATTAATGGTCTCTTCGATTTCACTTTTATCTATTTTTCTTCTATCGTAATTTGCATCAATATTATTTTTTTCAAACCAATAGTTGTGTAATTTGGGTGAAAGTGAGTGTTCGATAGGATTTCCAATTACAAGATATTTTTTCATTTATAATTATCTAAATATTTTTTAATTTTTTCAATTGGAAGTCCCATTATCGTATTTTTGTTTCCATCGATACTTGAAAATAAATCTCTCCCCTCACCCTCTATTTGATAAACATTCTAAGCATATAATGCCTCATCTGAAATTTTTACTAGATATTTTTTTAGTTCTTCCTCTGTCATTTTTTTCATTGTCAGTAACGCTTTATCTGTATGGTTCCATATCATAAATCCATTTTTAGAAATACATACTGAGCTTATTAAATGATGTTTTTTACCATTAAGTTTTTTCAAAATTTCTAAAGCTTCATTTCTATCTTTGGGTTTTGATATGAGTTCTCCCTCTAAATCAATTACACTATCAGCACCCAAAACTAAGTCGTCAACATATTTATTACTTACTTTGTTGGCTTTTAATTCAGCTAAATTTTTCGATATAATTTCTGGTGAAGCATTTTCTTTTAGTAAACTTAATTTCACAATATCTTCATCGACATTTGATGGTTTTACCTCATTAAAAATATTATTTTCATCGAGTATCTTTTTTCTAACTTTGCTTTTGGAAGCTAGAATAATTTTAGGCATTTTCTTTATATATCTCGTATATTTTAATGACTGAGGCTGCAGTTTCTTCTACAGACTTTCGTGTGACATCAATGAATGGCCATTTGTATTTTTTGAAAGTATTTCTTGCCATATCTACTTCTTTTTGGATTTGTTCCAAATCTGTATATAATTTATTTTTATTTTCCTTAAGAGAATTCATCCTGTTTTTTCGGATTTCTACAAGCCTTTCTGGCTCAGTATTTAGTCCGATAATACATGAGATCTTAGGGTTTTCTTTTAAAATTTTTGGTAAAGAATTTTCATTAATTAAAGGAATATTGGATGTTTTAAAACCTTTGTTAGCCAAAAAGATTGCGGTAGGAGTCTTGCTTGTTCTGCTTACTCCCAACAAAATTATATCAGACTCCTTTATTTCTTTTACAAGATTGCCGTCATCATGGTTCATCGTAAATTGAATTGCTTCGATCCTTTTATAATATTCTTCATCAAGGGCATATTGTCCACTTGGTTGGTGTGAGGCCTTTTGATTTAAAAGTTTTGAAAAACTTAATATTAAATCACCTAATACTCCAAAACATGGAATTTTTTTCACGTCACTACTTTTTGCAAGATATTTTGCTAAATTACTATCAACAATGGAGTATAGGATTATTGAGTTTTTTTCTTTTTCTGCGTTTTTTAAAATTTTTAGAATTTGATTTTCTGTTCTAGTAAAAGAATAAGTGTGGATCTTATAATTTATATTTTTAAATTGAGCTTTGATAGCTATAAAAATACGATCAAGAGTTTCACCAGTTGCATCTGATATAAGATAAATTTGGTATAAGTTACTCATGTATAATGCGTGTATAAATTTGTACTATTTTTATCATATTGAGCATTTTTCATATTTTAAAATTTATGGTGTAAAACAATGCTTTTATTAACAAAATTAAACATGTTAAAATCTCCAGTAATCATTTGGTGTATTTGGTTAATAAGCTTCAATTTTGCGTATATATTTATTAAAATTTAAATTCTAAATGTTAACAAACTGTTTATAAAATGTTCAATAAATTTAATCACCATTATTCACAGAATATACTAACATTACAATTAATTATATTTAATTATTAATATGTCTCCAATCGAAGAAGTAATAATAAACAAGAAAAGTGATATCAATCCTATTTGGATAATGAGGCAGGCTGGTAGATATTTACCAGAATTTAGAGAAATAAGAAAACAAAATCCTAATTTTATAAAATTATGTCTTAACGAAAAATTATCAAGTGAGATCACTTTACAACCCTTGAAAAGATTCGATTTGGATGCAGCAATAATTTTTTCTGATATCTTAATGTTACCCTATGGCTTAAATCAAATTGTTGAATTTAAAAAAAATCTAGGCCCATTACTTGGTAACTTAGATCTAAAAGAAATTTCGAATATTGAAGAAGTTGAATTTATAGAAAAACTATCTCCTGTTTATGAATTAATTAAATTAGTTAGTAATTCTAAATTTACTAAAAATAAAACTACCATAGGATTTGTTGGAGCACCGTGGACTTTATTAGTTTATATGATTAATAAAAAATCCCCAAAATTAAGTTTGAATGAAAATTTTTTTGAAAACAAATATTTAATTGATAAAGTTCTTAAGATTTTAGACAAATTTTTAAAAATACACATTAAAAACCAGATAGATAATGGTGCCCAGGTAATTCAAATTTTTGATAGTTGGGCTGGTTTGTTAAAAGAAAAAGATTTAACTCATTACATTTATGACCCCACTTTAAGCTTGGTTAATTACACTAAATCTTTAAATGTGCCTGTTATCTGTTTTCCAAGAGGTATTAGAAATTACAAAGATTATTGTAAAATTATTAAACCAGACACAATTTGCATTGATTATGAGGTTGATCCAGTAAAAATTAATAAAGAAATAAACATTCCTGTTCAAGGTGGAATGGACCCAAAAGTTTTGCTTTCTAATAAAGAAAATATAAAAAAAGAGACAATCAAATATTTAGATATATTTAAAGATCATCCATATATATTTAACTTAGGACATGGCGTTCTTCCAGAGACGGACCCTAATATGATGGATTACTTAGTAAAAACGGTGAAGGATTATTAATGGAAAAAAAAATAGAACACCCACCGGTTAATTTTGGAAAAACAGGAGTTTTAATTGTTAATCTAGGAACTCCTGATTCTACAAGTTGGTTTGATATAAGAAAATATCTAAAAGAATTTTTATCGGATAGGAGAGTAATCGAGGTTAATCCGATAATTTGGCAAATCATATTAAATGTCATCATATTAACCTTTCGGCCATCCAAAACAGCCAAGGCTTATAAAGAAATTTGGATGAAAGAGAAAAACATTTCTCCTCTTTTGCATTATACGCAAAAGCAAGCAGAAAAGCTTTCAAACTTAATATCTGAAAAAAATTTAATAGTAGATTATGCTATGAGATATGGAAATCCTAGCATAAAAAGTAAAATTGCAACCCTTCATGAAATGGGTTGTGAAAATTTGATAATCCTCCCACTTTATCCTCAATATGCTGCTGCAACCACCGCAACGGTCTGTGACGAAGTATATAGAACTCTTATGAAAATGAGATGGCAACCATCACTAAAAATAGTGCCACATTATGAGTCAGATCCTTTATATATAGAAGCG